>JADMIO011485801.1_pt1 | contig 112636 bp, 100 predicted proteins | sample 8958161 | NCBI WGS metagenome assembly JADMIO01 (sample SAMN16585339, study PRJNA669376) | soil metagenome | isolation source: Crop rotation soil | place: USA: Cullars Rotation, Alabama | collected 2011
CGCGACAACTTGTCCACGTGGAATTCTAAGCTTAGGATCCCAATGTGCTGGAAAGTAGCATACAAGGAAGCGGCGAAATAAAATGCATGCCCGATCACTTAGATAAGTTGGATTTTGAACTCGAAGCGGCCATTGTGATCTGCAAGCACGGAAGAAATATTCCGGCCGAAGCAGCAGACGATTATATCGCCGGCCTGATGATTATGAATGATCTTAGTGCAAGGCGATTGCAGCTGGAAGAAATGTTGCTTAGCCTGGGCCCAGCAAAAGGAAAGGACTTTGCCACTGCTATCGGGCCCTGGCTTGTCACCCTGGATGAATTGGAAGAATTTGTTGTTCCAGCGAAAGAAAATCATACGGGCAGCAGTTGGAACTTATCCATGAAATGTTATGTCAATGAACGGCAGGTAAGTGAAGGAAATCTTGCCGACATGACGTGGACTTTTGCCGAGATCATTGAAAGAGCTTCTTATGGAGTTGATCTTTACCCCGGCGATATAATCGGAAGCGGAACCGTTGGAACAGGATGTTTCTTAGAGCTGAATGGAACAGCTAAGCTTAAGGATCCAAATTTTCCCGAACAATGGCTGATCGCTGGCGACGTCGTAGAAATGGAGATCGATGGATTAGGAAAATTAACCAATACGATCGTGGCAGATGGAAGTGACTGGAGTATTTTAAAAAGAAAGAAAATTTAAAGGTCGGATCTGGCAGCAAGACACTCCATAAGAAGGCCGCCCGCTTATTTGAACGTGCATGGTCTGCAAACACATGAGAAATTCAAATCGATAGCACGAGCGGCCAAAAGGTAGTTTCAACAAAGCCTGTGACGAAGAATTATATCACTACTTTGTTAACTCGTTTGGCTGTAGCACTACCGGCATTTTTTACCTTCCCCAGGAAAGAGTCCCTTACCTTCAATTCTTTAACTGCATTCACCTCAGCAGACCCCACTCCGTCGTTATTTATGTCCATGGTTTGAACTAACAGATCGGAAGCTTTGATCGCTCCAACGCTATTACTCCTGATAATTGCATTTTCGGCTTTGCCACTTAATCTTAGGTTACCTACACTTTTGTTACTTATATCAAGTTTCTGTGCGTTCAGCGCAAGGTCGACGCTGCCTACGCTTTTATTAGCAAGAGAAAGATCACCAAAATTCAAATTGCCCTGCGACGAAACGTTACCTACCATTTTCAGATCCATGCCCTTTAAAGTTTTAAAAGTAATGTACACCGTCATCTTCTTTTTGCTGTTAAAATGTGAATCCTTTTTCATGTCAACCACGAGTTTAGTTCCCTCATTCCTGACTTCAAAAAGAGGTTGAAGATTGTCTTCAGCTTCGATCTTCAAAGATTCTTTGCTGCCCTGTGTAAGCACTACATTAAAAATTCCGCTGGCTTCCAGTTCATCAAATGGTTGAATAGCTACATCCTTGGTAATTACATTTCCGCTTCCCTCGATCTTTGGTTTCTTGTCTTTCTGTGAAAAGGCGGTTGTGGTCGATAAGGTCACAAGGAAAATACTGCATGCAGTCGCTATGACTTTTCTCATAAAAAACTGTTTAAGTTGAAGTATAAAATTGAACGAAGTTTTTCGTAGAACGAAAATGTCTCTTATTTTGTTACAATTGTTCCAAAAAATTATGAGAGGTTATTAGATTATGTGAGTGAGCCTGTTTTACGATATTTGACGTGATGATCCTGGACTTAAAAGAATTGAAACCTGTTGACAGGCAAAACTATTTGCAGCATGCCATAGCACCAAGGCCCATTTGTTTTGCGTCAACTACGGATAAAGAAGGAAATGTAAATCTCAGTCCCTTTAGTTTTTTTAATCTTTTCTCTTATACGCCACCAATTGTCATTTTTTCGCCTTTGAGAAGGAGCAGAGACAATTCGACAAAACATACCCTCGAAAACATTCTTGAAGTACCCGAAGTAGTTATCAATATCGTTGACTATGATATGGTGCAACAAACGAGCCTGGCGAGTTGTGAATATCCGAAAAACGTAAATGAGTTCGTCAAGGCTGGCTTTACTGCTGAGCCTGCAACGGTAGTCAAACCGCCAATGGTAAAAGAAAGCAAAATAAAAATGGAGTGCCAGGTGTCAGAGGTCAAGCCACTGGGAGATAACGGAGGCGCGGGAAATTTAGCGATCTGCGAAGTAATAAGGATGCATATTGATGACTCTATCCTGGATGAAAATAAAAAGATCGATCAGCAAAAGCTCCATCATGTGGCAAGATTGGGCGGTAATTGGTATTGCCGTGTCGATGAGTCAAATCTCTTTATTGTCGAAAAACCAAATACCCAATTGGGCATTGGCGTGGACACGCTGCCTCAATCGGTCCGTCAAAGTAATATCCTTACCGGAAATAATTTAGGCCAATTAGCCAATGTTCATGAGTACCCCGTCATCGATCCATCTTTTGATGATGATCATCTGAGGCACATCGCTCAATATTATGGTGTCAGTCCGGAAGAAATGGAGATGGAATTACATTCATATGCAAAAGAATTATTGGACCAGGGAAAAGTGAACGAGGCCTGGCAGGTACTGCTGTCCGGGGCCTGATCAATTCTTAAACCGGGGACGCCGAAACTATCCTCAGAGGCGTGCCATTATTTGGAACAACTGCAGCTTTCTCCTTTTATGTTCAATTTTTGAGAGAACTTATTCGATCCAACCAAACCTTATTTGGCAAAAACTGCCAATGCGAAAAAACAAATTGCAAAATTCAATTATGTCCTGGCGATCACAGTGGCTACATTTGATCCGAGCAATAAGAGAATTATACGATTAGTTCAAGTTTAATTACAGTTAACATCAAAATCAAAAAAAATGAAAAAGCTACCTCTTCTTCCGGTCATCGTTCTTGCGATTACAGTCGTGATCGGCATTTCCTGCAAAAAAGACAAAGACAAAAGCTCGTCCTGCGCAACCGATGTCACGTCCATTTCAGGCGCCTATAAGATCACGGCGTATACCTATAAGCAAACTCCAAGTTCGCCGGAACAAGACTATTACAACATCATTTTTTCTGACCCTTGTGAACGGGACGACGTCTTAACATTGAACAGTAATGGGAATTTTACATTCACTGATGCCGGTGTTGTGTGCTCTCCTTCCGGTGACTATAGCAGTACGTGGTCATTGTCTGGAAATACGATAACTATTGATGGGGATCCCGCTACGGTTGAAAGCTTTGACTGCAAAACACTAACAGTTTCCTCAACCGATGCGTTCACCACCGGCGATAAAATAAAAATTACGCTCACGAAACAATGATTACGAGTTGCCTTCTAGCAGCTGCAACCAACTATTTAACAATTAATACATTCATTATGAGAAAACTAATCCTTTTCAGCTTGATCCTGGTAAGTTTTCTGTCGTCTTTTAGTCAGCAAACGAATCCTTCTAATGCCTTAACCAGGGAACAGTACCTGCAGAAAAGCAAGCATCAGAAAACAGCCGCCTGGATATTGCTGGGCGGAGGGATCGCACTCGGCGTTACAGGTGTTATTGTCGATGCTTCCAATTGGGAAAGCAGTGGTGGCGATGTGCTGCTCGTGCTGGGCGGTGTTTCAATGATCAGCAGCATCCCGCTGTTTATAGCGTCAGGAAAAAATAAGAAAAGAGCCATGGCGGCATCGGCTTCCTTTAAAATGGAAAAAACCCAGGTGGTTCACCAGCTCTCGTTTTCGCAACGGGTATTTCCTGCCGTGTCTTTAAAAATCAATCTTTAAGATTTTTCCGCCAACATCGCACCTAAACCAAAAAGCCGCTTCAAAGCGGCTTTTATTTTTTTCCCTATTGTAATTTCAACGTCTCTTTTCTCCTGGCGATCCTTTCTTTTAGAATTCTAAAAAATTTAGATCGCTCTTTCTCACTAACCTTACTGATCAGTGTCGATCGTTTCATCAGGCTTTGGACGTAGTCATACATGTTCTCACAAAAATTAACGTCGCGTGTTTGCATATAATTAATGACAGTGTGAGACAAAAAAGCCATTTTTCTTCCTTCAATTAAAGCAATGAGACTATTGTCGCCCAGGATCACCTCGTTGAAATAAACCTTGTAGGACCCAAGGGGCTTCATATCCGGGTCATTGTGATCGAATTTATAACCCCGCTCCGCCTGTTTCTGGACATGATCAATTACTTTTTCCCATGTTTCGTATAGCTTCAAAACATCTTTGTCCGATTCAAACATCTGACTGTCGCGATAAAATTCAATTTGTCTTATCGCTATGTTTATGTTTTCCACATTCCTAAGCTCTGTGCTGGGCAATTGGTTATAGCATTCCAGTACTTTTTCACCAAGGGCATTCAATTCATCTGAGTAGTAGTCAAAACTGAAACGCCGATGTTCAAATTCCGGAAAATGAAAAATGGTCTTCATCCAGAAAAAATATTTAAATGCGGCGATTTCTCTAAAATAATAGTGATTGAAGATCGGAACGTCCTTACATAGGTAATACAACTCTTTATCTCCAAAACTATTAATGTAGGAAAGATCGCGGGCGGAACCTTTCAAATATTCTTCGAAACGAAAAGTTCTATTATTCAAAAAATTTCCCCGAAACATGAAAGCCCCGGTTTGAAGGTTCATAAGCTGGTCAAGGGAAATTTTGTAATAAGTGCAAAGCTTATAAAGCTCGTCCAGGGAAACACTTTTTTCTCCGCGCATACGGCGATACACGCTATCGACACTCACGTCCAATACCTTTGCAATCTCCTCGGTAGCGGATAAATTAGGCGGTATGCCTGACTTTATTGCCTGGAAGAGTCCCTGTTGAATTTCAGATGCGTCCATAGTTATGCTGGTGATTTATTTGATAGTTTTCTTTGAGTGCCTCGATCTAATTGTTATTGCTAGTTCATTTGGAATCAGCATAGTGCGCTAATGCCTGCTTCTTTCTTGAAATTTTTTCGCGCAAAATGCGAAAAAACCTAGATCGCTCTTTTTCACTAACTCCACTGATTAGCGTCGACCTCCTGATAAAGTTCTGCATGCTTTTGTACATATTTTCTGTAAAGACTATATTCCTAGTCATCATATAGTTAATGGCGCTATGAGTAATGATTGCGATTTTTTTCCCATCGAGTATTAAAACATACTCATTACTTCCAATCTGCATCTCATTAACATACAAACTATATTCACCCAAAGGTTTCCGGTCAGGGTCACCGTACTTAAATTTATATCCTAACGCCGCCTGCTCTTCTATATAGTTCACAAGGTTTTCAACTGCACCATATAAACTATAGGCATCCTCAACTGATTCAAACATCAGGCTATCTTTAAAGTATTCGATTTGCCGGATCATGCTATTTATAGTTTCAAGACTCCAGATCTCAACATTTTTCATTTGATTATACAGGTCAAGAATCTTTTGTTGCTTTGCGAACCGCTCGTCAGGGTGGCTATCAAGCGAGAACTTTTTGTTTCTGAATTCTGGCAGGTGTAACACGTTTCTTTGCCAAACAAAATCTTTAAAAGCGGCGATCTCACGAAATTGATATTGGTAACAGAAGTGGATGTCTTTCAAAACGGCATAAAACTCTTTCTGCTGAAATCTGTTAAAATACGTGAAATTCTGCACCACACTATCGATATAGTTATCAAAGCTGAATGCGCCGTCATCTATGAAATTTCCTTGAAACAGAAAACCATCCGGTTGAAGGTCCAGAAGTCGATCCACCGAAACCTTATAACGCACACACAGTTTTTGCAGTTCGTCAAAAGAAATCATTTTTTCTCCCCGCATGCGACGGTATGTACCATCGACTCCAACATCCAGGACACGAGCAATCTCCTCAGCAGCTGACAGCTCCGGAGGAATACTGGCCCTGATGGTATTAAACAATTCCCGTTGGATTTCAGCAGCATCCATAATTACGCTTATATTTTCTTGATTCGGTCTTCAATCTTTGCGAGCAGTATTCCAAAAAAAATATTTCTTTGTTTTTCGCTGGTCTGGCTGATGACAGTAGCTCTTCGCATCAGGTTGTTGAGATCTTCCATACATTGGTCGCAAAAACTCTCGTCGCGGGTAACCATGTAGTCCAGCACATCATAATTAAGGTAAGCCGTTTTTATATTGTCGGTCGATACCAGGATCGTATTATCTCCAAGCACCACGCGGTTATAGAAAAAAGTAAAGTTCAATTTTTTTGTCTGGGGATTTTCTCCCGGCATGAATTTACATCCATATTCGACCTGGTTCTTTAAGTGCAAAATCGTTTCTTCAACCGACTGGTATACTTCTTTAATGTCTGCGGCGGAAGAAAAGAGCCCACTGTCCTTATAAAACTCTATCTGCGAGATTACACTGTTAATGCATTCAGTGTTCCATATCTCTATTGATGGCACCTGGGTGTAAGCCTTTGTAAGCTCGATGCTCAGGGCTTCAGTTTCAGGTGTGACGCCATTGAGGTCAATTGCTTTTGTCAAGTAATCCGGATGCTGCAAAATCGTTTTCATCCAGAAGTAAAAACGGAACGCGATCAGTGGTTTAAAGTAAAAATTGTGAAAGAGTGGTACGTCCTTCGTAAGGTAGATGACCTCCCTCTGTTTGAAACTGTCGATCTGTTTTACCAACCCGATAAGATCAGAAAGGTATTTCTTGTAAGAATACTGCTGGTTATTAATCCGGATGTTTTCAAAAAGGATCGAATTCCGTTTTAAACTCAATACCTGGTCAAGTGAGAGGTTGAAATGTGCACACAACTGTTTTGCTTCCTCCAATACCAATGGCGTTTCACTTCGTATGCGACGATAGGCGCTGTCGCTGCTTACATGCAGGATCTCTGATACCGCATCAGTGAGTGATGCTGATGGCGGAAGCATTTCTCTTATACGCTGAAATAAAAGTTCCTGTGCCTGGTCCGAAGGCATTCTGGTTTGTTAATGGTGATAAAGTCGATTTTGGCAAAAAAGGCAGTTTTTCAACTGACAGTTTCAAAATAAGGGTTTTTTCCCGAAATACCATGTCGAAAGAAAAAGTGATCAGTAAAAATTGCCAAACATCAACTCCGAACTGCAAAATTCAATTATAAAACGGCTCCAGGGAAAACTAGCTTGGTGTAAGAATAAAACAAAAGGCTATGAAACCGCAAGCTATCAATTCCCTGCTGCCGTTCGTTAATAACGGCTGTTCCCTGAGAAAAATATTCGTTCTAACTATTGTTCTTGCCCTCGCTGTCCCGTTGTTTAGCCAGGAAACCTTTCCAAAGGATTCGGTCACATCTGACTACTATTTACAGAGAAGTAAATCTCAAAAAATTTCCGGCTTTATTTTTCTTGGAATTGGCGTAACGACGCTTGCTCTCCTAAGCAAGGGCGACACTGATTTTGATATTTTGCCAGCGCTTGCTATTGGAGGAATAGCAGCCACGGTTGTCAGCATTCCTTTGTTCATTTCGTCCGGTAAGAATAAAAGGAAAGCAATGTCCCTGTCGGTGAAAAACGAAAAAGCATTTATTCTTCGAAATGGGAGTTTCACGCAGAAATCTTTTCCTGCATTAAGCGTCCGACTCAGCCTCGTTCATTAAAAAAACCATTAAAAACTTTTCTTATGATCCCTGTATTTATTATCTGGCTTATCAAACTCTATCGTGAAAAAAATAAAAGGAAAATGGGAACAGTGGTTTCAACGAAGTCAAAGAAATATTTGGCACCTCCCGGAGCTTTTTTAATGCTCATTATCTTTTTAATTCCGGCAATAAATAGTTTTTCGCAAAACAAGACTCTTACTTATCAAATTATTCGAAACGGGAAAAAGGTGGGCGCGCTGCGATTTTCTGAAACTTCAACTAATGGGATGGACCATCTGGAAATGGTATCCGACGTAAGTACGAGATTCGTTTTTACCTTCTCGGCTCATGCAAATGAAGAAGCCGTTTACCAAAATGGGATCCTCCAACGTTCTTCCATATATCGTAAGTTGAATGGAATTGAAAAAGTAAACAAACAACACCAGGCCGCCGCTAACAAACAATATCTCATCCATGCCGGAGAAAGAACGGAAGTCACAAAAGCCTATCCGATTACCTACAACATGCTGAGTTTATACAGCAGGGAGCCGGAAAATATCGCCAGGGTTTACTCCGACAATTTTCAAAGCTTTATTGCCATCCTGAAGACAGACCAGCACAAATACAAGATCACATTGCCGGATGGCAATTACAATTATTACTACTATAAAAATGGAGTGTTGAGCCTCATAGAAGTTCATCACAGTTTTTATTCTGCCAGCATTGTTCTAGTAAACTGAAGTAATGATGAAAAGAACGAAAAAGCCAAACCCTAAACTGACAAAAACCACCGCCCACAAGGCACAAAACTTTAATTATGAAAAATGACACCAGCACGCACATGCAACTCAAATGTTTGTCTGTTTTTCTGTTTATCATCTCACCGTTTGTATTTATGGCACTCTGCTTATCAGCGTTCCCAGCAATTTTCTTTGCCTCAAACTTTTTCACGGGTATACTTTGCTGGACTTATCTTGAATACCATTTGCACAGGTTTTGGACACACAATAAAAATGGAAACTCAACAAAGGGAGCTTTTAAAAGCCATATGCACCATCATAAACATCCAACGGAGATCAGGGTTACAAGCCGTCAACGGCTGCTATTGTCTTTGATAAGCTTTTTCTTGCTTACTGTTTCTGTATTTTTCAATAACTTTTTCACCATTTTCACAGGTTTGTTTATTGGCTTTGCCTGGTCTTTTTTCAGTCATTGGATCTTACACCAGGGATGGTCAAGAAAAATTTTACCCCGGCTGCATCGGTTTCACATTCATCATCACTGTAAATATCCTGACCGGTGTTTCGGTTTTACAACAATCTTTTGGGATGTAATTTTCAAAACAACCCCGCCAAAAAAGGCCGAGATCAGTGAAAAGATTCTGCATTTTTATTATGGTATTCATCATCATTAGCCTAAATTTATCAGCCACCGTATGAGGAAACTTATCTTATTTCCTGGTCTGTTCATCCACATGTTCATTTCAGCCCAGGCTTATCTTGACATTGTAAAACTTAACTACAGTTACTCTCCAAGGCAAGGTTTAAATGAAAAGAGCTCACCATTGCAGTCAAATTTTTTCACGGCTGATATCACCCTTCCGATCGAGTTAAAAAAAGGCGGCGATGCTTTTATTATCAATCCCTTTTTTACAAATAACAATGGCCAGGTTGCAACAAGCGATTTTCATGTAATAAGTAAGGCCCTGCTAATGGGCTTTTTAAAAAAAGATATTTTTCCAAACTGGAACCTCTTATCAAGCTTTATCGCGCGACGAAATACAGAAGTAGAAGTGAATGCAAAAGACGACTGGCAGTATGGAGGAGTTCTCCTCACCACGTGGAAAAAAAATCAGGATCTATCATTCAAATTTGGCCTTTACTACAACAAAGAGTTTTTTGGAAATTACTTTATGCCATTGGCAGGGCTGGACTGGAGGATCGATCCGAAAAATAATCTCTTTGGCGTATTACCCGGCTACATGATATTTGAACACAAGGTAACTGCTAAATTTTATTATGGTTTTGCATTCAGGGCTTTGACGAATTCCTACCGCGAAGAAACCATTGACCCCTGCTTTACCGGCGATTGCTCAGGAAAAAGTTATTTGAGAATTGATGACAACCCGTTGGGGGTTTACGCGGACACCTACCTGTCAAAGAAAATAGTCTTGTCTGCGGAGACCGGCTATACCATCCTGCGGAGGTATCGTTATGGATTCAAAGGAGAAAGTATTCACACCAGGACGGATTATAAAAACGACAATTTTTATTTCAAGGCCTCTCTTGCCTACAGGCTTCGCCTGAGATAACCTGTTTGATCTCATTCTCTCCCCGAATTGCCGAGCTTTTTCGAGTATTTGAATGACTTTCGCTTTACGGTTTCTGTCTACTTCGAAAAAAATTTTTTGCAACTATCGCCATTCAGAATGCTCCCTTTGGCCGGAGAATGATTTTTTGCTTGTAACCGTTCTTCTTTTGGGGACTGTTAGTAAAAATTGCAAAGTCAGAATGAGCAGCCGCAAAATTCAATTATGAATCGCCTTTGCCAGGTATTAGCTTGTCGTCGGAAATGCAAAATGCCCCGGAACAAATGAAACGATGAGAAGTTGTTCCCTATGATCTTTTAATTCGACATCCTGGTATACAGGGTCCCTAAAAACGCATTTGGTTATTAAGCAGTTCCACTACACGGTTCTTAGTCTATCATTACTTAAACAATTTTTATGAGAAATTTTTTATTCTGCATTCTGCTTCTCCTTGCAGGCCTTTCATCACAGTCACAGCAAATCATCGCAGGTAAAGTAAAAGGTACTGAGGATGATTCATCCCTGGTCGGAGCCTCTGTTTCGGTGAAAGGGACCTCAAATGGAACAGTTACTGACGCAACAGGAAATTTTAACCTGAGCGTCCCATCATTGCCGGTTACATTGATCATTACGCATACCGGCTTCGTAGCGCGGGAAATTATGGTCCGATCGAAGGAATCTCCTGTGATCACCTTAGAAAGAGAATATAGAGTAGAGGGAGTTACCGTCGTTGCCCCCTCGAGGACGAAGCAAGGCATTATGAACTCATCTACCTCGGTTGAACAACTTAGTTCCAAACAAATTGTAAATATGCCAGGTAGTGATTACTATGCTCTACCGGCTTATAAAAAAGGAATTGATCTTACCACTTCAAGCATGACCTTTAAAACAATCAGTACAAGAGGGTTCAACGGAAGCGGAAGTTCAAGAGTGAACCAGATCGTCGAGGGTATGGACAACCAGGCACCGGGATTAAATTTTTTCGTGGGAAATTTCGCCGGTCTTACTGAACTGGATGTTGACAACATAGAATTGTTGCCCGGTGCTTCTTCGGCGCTATATGGTCCGGGTGGTATGAACGGGACAGTTTTGATCAACAGTAAGAGTCCTTTTACCCACCAGGGATTGAGTGTCTTGTTAAAGGAAGGAGTCACCAACATTGATAAATCTCAACGGCCCGATGTTTCTTCGTTCCATGATTTTTCACTGCGGTGGGCCAAAGCATTTAACGACAAATTCGCCTTTAAGATAGGCGTGCAATACATTGAGGCTACCGATTGGCTTGCCAACGATAGCAGCAACTATTCGCGTGCCGGCACGATTGGAAAAGTAATTCCTGGAACCAGGAAGACTGATCCCAACTATGACGGTGTAAATGTATATGGAGATGAAACGAGCGTCGATATATATCCTTTTCTTTCTGCACTCGCAGGTGATCCTAACCAACCACACATCAATGTATCAAGAACAGGCTATGACGAAAAAGATGTGATCGATCCCACGACAAAGAATATAAAATTATCCGGTGCCATTCATTACAAACTGAGTGACAAACTCGAAGCACAATTGATGGGGTATTGGGCAACCGGCAACACTGTGTATACGGGCAATAACAGGTATGCACTTAAGGATATTAAACTTGGACAGTATAAACTGGAATTAAAACACAGAGACTGGTTCCTGCGCAGCTATACCACGCAGGAAAATGCCGGGCAGGCCTACACAGCCACAGTTACTTCGCAAATCCTTAATGAGGCATGGAAATCAAGTTATGATCCTGCTGATCCAGCAGGAAGCTGGTATCCCCAGTATGCGGGTGCATACTTGCAAGCGAAAATGCAGGGAGCTGATGATGTTACAGCGCACAATATAGCCCGCGGGTACGCGGACATCGGCAGACCCGCAGCAGGTTCGCAAGAATTCAAACAAATCTTTGACCAGGTAAGAAAAACGCCAATACCAAATGGTGGACTTTTCCTGGAAAAGTCACAGTTGTGGATGACAGAGGGTCAATACAATTTTTCAAACAAGATAAAGTTTGCGGAAGTAATCGTCGGAGGCAACTGGAAGAAATATGTTCTTAATTCTAGAGGAACGTTGTTCATTGACACATTGAACTCAATCGGAATAAATGAATATGGTGTTTATGCACAGATCACAAAGAAATTGTTCGATAATAAATTATCATTGTCAGCATCCGGTCGTTATGACAAGAATGAAGATTTCAAAGGTCATTTCACCCCGCGTGTCACGGCCATGATCACAGTTGCAAAAGATCATAATATTCGCCTTTCTTACCAGACTGCTTATCGTTTTCCATCCACGCAGCAGAAATACATTCGTCTCAACGTCGGTGATTACATGTTGCTGGGAGGATTGCCGTGGGTAATGGATTATATGCACGCAAAGGAAAGCCCTGTTTTTGAAATCGGACCTGACGGGAAGATCTCCAATACTCCATACGTGTATAAAGAGTTCAAACCAGAAAATATGCAATCATTTGAAATTGGCTACAAAGGATTGGTCGGGAAAAAACTCATGGTAGATGTATATGCCTACGCGGGGCATTATGAAGATTTCCTTGGAAGAAATGCATTATACCAGCCAGCAACGAACCAGGTCTTTTCAACGGTTGTTAACAGCAGCACGAATGTAAAGACACATGGATTTGGCCTGGGATTCGACTACCAATTACCAAAGAATTTCTCAGCATTTTTTAATGCTTATTCCGATGTCATCACCGATGTACCCTCGGGATTCCAATCTTTTTTCAACACGCCTAAATACAGGTTAAACATTGGATTTGCCAATTCAGGATTAGGTGAAAGCCAGCATTTTGGTTTTAACGCCATGCTTCACTGGCAGGATGCATTTATGTGGGATGGCGAGTTAGCCAACGGACCCGTGAATGCATTTACCTCAGTGGATGCACAAGTGAGCTATAGGATCCCAAAAATCAAATCAATGATAAAGTTGGGTGGCTCTAACATCTTTAATCATTACTATAAAAATGCTTTTGCGAATCCCCAGGTAGGAGGATTGTATTACATAAGCTTTGGGTATAATCTCTGATACCTCTCTCACAACAGCAAAGTCAAACAAACGCCCGGTCTTATGATCGGGCTTTGTCTTTTGACGTTATTACCTCTTTTGCCTTCTGCCCTTCAACCGCTACCTTTGCAGCAATTTTTTGAAAAGAGTTACATGAGTATACATTTGTCCGAGCAAGAGCAATTGAGAAGAGAGAAGCTGGCTGAACTAATCATGATGGGCATCGATCCCTATCCTGCAGCCTTATTTCCCGTAAATGAAAATGCTGCAAACATTAAAAAGAATTTTACCGAAGAAAAAAAGGGCGAATGGGCAGATGTATGCGTAGCGGGCCGTATCATGAGCATACGTGATATGGGAAAAGCCAATTTTGCGGTGATCCAGGATTCAAGCGGGAGAATACAACTGTACATCCGGCGCGATGACATATGTCCCGGCGATGATAAGACCTTATATGATGTTGTATGGAAAAAATTAATTGATATTGGTGATATTATTGGAGTAAAAGGATTTGCTTTCAAAACAAAAACGGGAGAAACCTCGATTCATGTAAAAGAGTTAACTGTTCTCACCAAATCGCTCAAACCATTGCCGATTGTAAAGGAGGCAGAAGGGCTAACTTTTGACGCTGTCACTGATCCTGAATTTAAATACAGGCAGCGATATGCTGACCTGGTCATCAATCCTGAGGTAAAGGAGGTTTTTATAAAGCGCACAAAACTCATCAATGCTATACGTGACTTTTTAAATGAGCGTGGAGCGCTTGAAGTAGATACGCCGGTATTGCAGGGCATTCCTGGAGGTGCGGCGGCGCGGCCATTCACGACCCATCACAATGCACTTGACATGCCGATGTATTTGCGCATTGCCAACGAACTTTATTTAAAGCGCCTTATCGTTGGAGGTTTTGATTGGGTATATGAATTCAGCCGCAATTTTCGTAATGAAGGAATGGACCGCACTCATAATCCTGAATTTACTGTACTGGAGTTTTACGTCGCCTACAAGGATTATTTATGGATGATGGAAACAACTGAGCAATTAATGGAAAGCGCTGCGATAGCCGTGAACGGGACCACGAAAGTAGTGATTGAGGGAAGACAGATTGATTTCAAAGCTCCTTACAAAAGGATAAGCATGTATGATGCAATAAAGCAGTACACAGGGATCGATATATCTCATATGAACGAAGAACAGGTTCGCGATGTATGCAGACAGTTACATGTTCATGTGGATAACACTATGGGACGAGGTAAAATGATCGATGAATTGTTTGGTGATAAATGTGAAGAGAATTTTGTGCAGCCTACTTTCCTAATAGATTATCCTGTAGAAATGAGTCCACTCACAAAGAAACACAGGAGTAAAAACGGACTTGTTGAGCGTTTTGAATTACTGGTTAATGGAAAAGAAATTGCAAACGCCTACAGTGAATTGAACGACCCTATTGATCAAAGGGAGCGTTTTGAAGAGCAGGTAAAGCTGATGGAGCGTGGTGATGAAGAAGCCATGTATATTGACTATGATTTTTTGCGCGCCCTGGAATATGGCATGCCGCCAACTTCAGGGATCGGTTTTGGAATTGACCGTATTTGCATGTTGTTGCTGAATCAACCTTCCATCCAGGATGTACTTTTATTTCCGATGATGAGGCTGGAGAAAAGAGAAGAATAAATTTTTGCCACTAAGCACAGGAATTCTCTGTGTCTCTTTATTCTGTAGAAGCTTCTTTCTATTGCAAAGTATATTTCACCGGATTTAAATCTCTTTTTCCCGCATTTTCTGTGTTTCTGTCATTCTGTTGCGATCTATATCCTGTCACTGAGGCACTGTAGCATACAGTTCAATACATTTACCCCCATTCTACACAAATAAATCACTGTACAATTTACCTCCGGGCGTTACTGCATATTTATCCAGATCAGTGATGCCTTGTTTAGTCAGCACGTCCTCATCGATGAACAAATTCCCTGTACAATCGGCAGATGGTTGTCTTAAAACATAATACGCAGCATCGGCGAGTATCTCCGGTGTCCGGCTCATCTTCATTAATGCGTCCCCACCTAATAAATTTTTTACGGCAGCAGTAGCTATGGTGGTCCTTGGCCATAGAGAGTTGGCAGCGATCTTATAATTTTTAAACTCCTGCGCCCAGCCAATCGTCATCATGCTCATATCATATTTGGTAATGGTGTAGGCCACATGGCCCGCAAGCCATTTGGGATCGAAATTGAGCGGTGGTGAAAGAGTGAGAATATGAGGATTCGATGATTTTTTTAAAAAGGGAACGCAGGCTTTGGTTACAAAAAATGTTCCTCTCACATTAATATCATACATCAGATCGTAACGCTTAACCTCGGTTTGTTCAGTCGTCGTCAAAGAAATAGCCGAAGCATTATTAATAAGAATATCAATGCCTGCAAATCTCTCAATTGCTTTTTGTATCACTGCGGTTACCTGGTCCTCGAACCGAATGTCACACTGCACCGGTAACGCCCTCCCGCCTGCATCTTCGATTTCCTTAGCAGCAGAAAAAATTGTTCCCTCCAGTTTTGGGTTTTCTTCAACAGTTTTTGCAGCAATAACAATATTCGCCCCCTCCGCAGCCAATTTCAGGGCAATTGCTTTTCCTATGCCGCGGCTTGCACCCGTTATGATTACTGTTTTGCTTTTGAAAGACATATTTCGGTGTTTATGAAAGACATAGTGAAGATATACAAACAAGTGTACTTGATCAGGATTAAGGGATTTTTCGAATATTTACTAGCCTGACAGTAAATTCATCAGTAGGCAGAACGAGCATATCTTCTCTTGTGCTAAAAAAATGTGAAGGCTATTTTTGATTCGAAGTTGATTGGTCGATGGATCCAATGCCCAAGTTGAAAAACCAGAACGTCCGTTTAAATGAACTTCCAAATCCGAAAAACCAAACAATCCGTATCAATCAACTTTCTTTATCCCTTTGAAAAACCAAGTCCCGTTTGAGTCCAAGTATCCTAACCAACCGGTCATCCGGAAGCAATGAAAACGATTCTACCTTAAGGAATTTATAACCTTGAAAACACCAACAGTGCTACAAGTTTGCCTTGAAGGTATTGAAAGTCCCACATAGCTTATGAGGGACTTTTTTTATGTGGCTATTTGGAAAAACTTGAATCGGATACGTGCACAATACCCGTTGGCTCTTTAAATGTTATTCTTCTGAAATCCTGTGTGGCTTCAAGGCCTTTACCAGGATAGATTTGTTTGTCTTTCCGAAGGTATTGCGCATATTTATCTGTATAGAATAATTTGGTGTTCTGATCCCACCAAAGATCAGGGCTTTTTAATGTATCACCCTTTACGTTGATCACCACAACACTATCCCATAAGTACACTTTGTTCAAGTTCTCGAAGTACTTTCCATGTTTGCTATCAACCCAACTTTCAATGTTGGTACTGTCGTCATAGAAATCAACATGAAGGGATTTTGGGAACTCATAGTAAAGTGTATCTGATTCGTGCCTCATCATTAAAGGTGCCGTGAGCTTTGCCTTCACTTTATTTTCCTGGCTGAGATAAGCCTCAATATTTTTTCCTACTTCAACCATCTCCTTTTTCTTCGACCAAACATCGATCTGCTTTGGGTCGTTCTCGCAGGCACAAATAAGAAAGCATCCCGATATCAGGAGGATGGCCACAAAGAGACTGGTATGATCCCGGGCGTTTTGCATTGATCAATAAAGTTACAATAAGGCTTTGCCACTTTACCTAAGATACTGGCTATTCATATTTCCGCTTATTAAACCACAGGTCTGAGAAGGCAAGACCGGCTGAGATGCGAAAAATATTATCCTTAAGTAAGTTGGTATTGTTCCCTCTCTTGATATATTCGAAGGTGAGATTAAGAACAGAAGCCTGGCCTCGCGCGAGGGAATTGTAATTTGGCAATGGAAGACCCATACCAAAACTTAATCCTAATAATGGTAGTTTATCGACAACATGAACATAATCCTGCCCGATAAAGAACCCGGCACGATAAGTTACATTGCTAAAATAATTCTTCTTTGGTTCCGGTCTTATCTGGCCACCAACTCTGAATTGCCATGCATCCTGTACCGAATCGGCTTCTCCATAAAATCTGTACTGACTCCAATTGTTTCGGACGTAGTCAACACCCACTAGCCAGTTGCCGTATTTGTTATTTTGAGGATCAGGTTTCTTTTCGATAACAAACCCCAGGCCGTAACCTGATGGATAAATGATCTTTCCTTTAACGCCTTTTTGTGCGTACACACTATCGAGTTGTTGATCGCCATTAAGGCTGGAGACATAGGTTTGTCTCAAAATATCATCTTCGGCGTTGATGCTATGCTTCAAATTGCCATAAGCGCCTAACCGCAGCAGCAATTTTTGACTCAGGTTCATTTTGTATTGTATGCCTGCATTGCCATAGATATCACCGAACGAAGCCTGGTTGTTATAAAATAGAGGATTGTAGGCCACCGAATCGTCGGCAAAAACTCTTTTGGTTCCAAATTGTTTCTTACCAAACAGGTAACCGAAATTGAAACCAATACTTAAATTCCCAACAGCAACTCCCGTGCCCAGCGAGCCAAGAAAGGCTCCGCCATCGCCACTGTAATTTGTCACGGCACTATCAATATTCAAACCGGTGACCGGATCATATAAGCGCTCAAAGTGGTTTATCTTATAATAAATCTTTGTTAACTGGCGTAATCCAAAATTTAATCCCCAGTTCTTCCTGACAGGAATCCCCACTTGCAAATAGGAAAACAAAATATCGCTGCTTGTAAATTTTTCGGGAGAATTTCCTTCACGCAAAGTATGACCGGTATAATTTATTCCCACATCAAACAATACTCTCCCTGAAGCTTGTTTCTTTGATCGTTCCTCTATGTAAGAAAGAAATTGAGAGTACGACGCAGGGTTTGTGAAATTTATGGCCATGGGGTCGGCAAAAGCTGCTGATACACTACCCATACCGCGATTTACAATGTTCGTAGACGGTGCGATATCGCCCAATCCATAACGTGAATAAGGTGAATTTTCCTGGCTAAATAAAAAACTACAGCTAATAAGTTGCAGAACGCAGACAATAAGCAGGTTTCTAAGGGTTGTTGACTTCACTGATCGCATATAGTCCTTTAAAAATTAGTTCGGGGTCTGCAAATATCTTCTTTTTTAAATGGGAAGCCAAAATGGCCGTATCACCCCCGGTTAAAAGCACGTTAAAGTTCCCATACTTTTCTTCATATGTGTCTATGAATCCATCGATCTCCTTCGCCATGCCAATCACAACGCCCGAAAGAATATTTGAGTTTGTATCATACCCTATCAAAGGGACATTCCAATCAGCTTTTACTAATGGCAGTTTGGCTGTATAATGATGTAGAGATTGCAACCTCATTTCCAGACCAGGCGATATGGCGCCACCCATGAACTGATGATATTTACTGATAAAATTGTAAGTGATACAAGTGCCTAATCCTATCACAAGGTTATTTTTTTCAGGATAAAAATAGACCGCTGCGGCTGACAATGCCAGTCTGTCCGCTCCAATTGTGTCTGGCTTGCCCACGGACATTGTAAATGGAAGTTTCGTGAGATGGTTTAGTTTATGAAATTTTGTTTTTGTTGATAGTAAATTCTCAATTTGAACATCATGATTGACAACAGAAGAAAGAATGGATTTTTGCGGTTGAAATTTTTCCAGCAGCGAATTGATCGCTTGATAAGACCCATCCTTCAATATGATCACTTCTTCCAGCGCTGCGTCAACAAACAGGGCTGCCTTTGTTCTCGTATTGCCAAAATCAAAACAAAGAGTCGTGGAAGCCAAGTTTAGGTTTTAGGCGGCAAAAGTAATAAAATGATAATGATTGTCCCGATGGCTATCGGGAGAAGCGAGATCTAATTTTGACACTAAGACGCAAATGCGCCAAGATTCGCAAAGACTTCGTGAAACTTTGTGTATTGGCGTATTAGTGGCGATCACGGTTACATCGACTGATAAAGATTCCGCATCAATCCCGATATTATCGGGACGGAATGACAATGGAGTGCAGAGGTCGTCATTTATGATCCGAATCCGAGGCCCGGGAGATTCCTGAAGTGACCATTGAGTTTGATCTTTTCCTTTAATTGTTCCATTTCTGCCACGAGGGGGATTACTTTGGTAAGATGACGCTTCAAGTACTCCTGTCGCTGGCGTTCCTGCAAAAGATGAAGCATTTCATATTCCTCTTCTAAAGAAAGGCCTACATGATGGGCCACATCGAAGGCTTTTACTTCTTCATCATTTTTTTTAAAATCCTTGTCAACCCTGAGCAACCTGTGCAACTCGCGAATACTGTTCATTACTTTTTTCATGAGCTCGATGTTGCCTTGTTCATTGGTCTCCGGGTAGTTTACGATGGCGCCGCTATATAATTTATCCGGCACCTCGTTGATTACTTCAAGGATGCGAAAAACCCTTGATCCCTTTGTTTTGATATCCATCTCCCCATCGTCGTGAGTCTTTGTTATTTCAAGGATCGTCACCAATGACCCATAATCCTGCAGCCTGCTTTCAATGACGGTTGGAATACCAAACTGTTTATTTTGCGTGTAACATTCGTTAATTAATTGTTTGTACCGGGGCTCAAAGATGTGGAGATTTAAATTTTCACCAGGATATACAACAATTCCAAGAGGGAATATTGGAATGAAATTCGTCATGCTTCAAAATTAATTCAGTAGTGAAGTAATAATTAACGTTATTGCTTTAGATTTTATTCTGTTGAGTTTAGTTTATTTAGCTCCAATAACCGTGCATATTTTACATGGGTATAATACGAGCTCATCTTCGCACAAATGAAACCTGCTCTGCCGTCCAGAAACCCAAGCTTGAAAACATAGTATTTGAGAAATGAGAACACGGGAGCCACGTATATTTTAACCCATGAAGACCTCTTTCCCTGCCTGGCATATTTTTCGGCATTCAGCTGGCCGTATCTCAGCATTTTACCCGCAAACTCAGTTTCGTTCTTCACAGTATAGTGTAGAACAAAGCCTTCCAGGCGTCTTATTCTGGTCCCGGGTGGAAATATCAATCCTTCATGTACAATTGCTTCGTTCCAATTTACTTTATTGCGATTAAACAATCGGATATGTTTGTCGTCTCCCCATTCTCCAAACCGCACATATGTATCACCCAGAAAGTTTTTGAACTTTATTTCGAAGACTTCATTATCATTTTGCAGCGACAAATTAAGCAATGAGTTTCTCAGTTGTTCATCAATGGGTTCATCCGCATCAAGATTGAGTACCCAGTCATATTTTGCAAACTTTGTCGCCTTATTTTTCGTTTTCCCAAATCCTTCCCAGCTTTCTTCGATCAATCTGGCTCCTGCATTACGTACAATACTTTTAGAGTTGTCGGTACTGCCATTATCAAGCACTACGATGTCATCAGTGAGTCCTCTTAAACTCTGAAGGGTTCGACCAATTTCATCTTCTTCATCCTTGCAAATAATAACCACTGAAATTTTTTGCATGACCGAAAGTAAAATTTTTATTCCTTTAACTGGAGCCATTTATACCACCACAATAGTACAAATGCATGCAGGAATACTCCGTACTGAACCTCAAGGCCTATGTCAAACAAATAACTAAAAGAAAAAAGAACATTAAGCAAGATCCAGTAAATATTTTTCCGAAGTCCTCTTACCAGAAACGGCACCAGCATTACAACGAAAAATGCAACGACGCCCGGCCATCCGGCCCCTGACCCGTATATTATCCATTCACTCGAGGGTAAAATCTTATCATTGTCTGACATCGTTGGGAAATTCGCGTCATAGAATTTATTGTTTTCATTTTTTATATCTCCGAAACCAACGCCAAGAAAAGGGGAACCCCTCAATAATTCCCATCCCGCTCTCATAGATGCAACCCGGTTTCCATCACTTGACCCCGCCAGGTAAATATTTTTCCGAACAAAGGACAGGTCATATTTTAAATAATGGATCTTGTTCTTAAAAGTTGGAAAAGTGAAATACGCGATACCCGGCAGAAAAAAAATGGGAATAAGCAAAAAAAAATTTCTTTTATGATGGACCAACAGCCACATCAGGAGAATGAAAACCCCGAGGTAAAAGCAGATCAACCCGGTTCGAACTGCAAGCACATGCAGATATATGATATGAATGACTGCCAGTGTCAATAAAAGGCCTTTCACTGTTTTTTTAAAGTCTTTCCAATGCCCTGCCAATAAAAAAACGGTAGTAAGAATTGAAATGACAACCAGTAAGCTGAACCTTACATGATCATTCCCAAGCGGCGTTTCAAGGGTATATGCTTTTAAATACGCTTCATTTATACCGTTGACGTTTTGCAAGTATCGCCAGACGCTACTTCCTATTCCTGCAAACACGAGCAACAAAAAAATATAGGAGACCCTTTGCCAGTCTTTAAACAAAACATTTTTTTGCCCGGCAAAGCAAACCGGCAGTAACAGTAGCGGGAGTTTGATCCTGAGTATCTGCGACCATTGAGAAAGATCTTCGCTCCAAATGCCCGAAACTGCCGGTAAAACAAACAGTAAACTCATTGAGAGCAGGAATGGGAACAAAACAAAGGCCCTTAATTGTTGCAGGATGTTTTTATGAACAAGACTCAGAGCTATAAAAAAAATTAATCCCGAGGAAAGCAAAGCTCTTGAAAATAAAAGACCGCACAGCATTGCGGTTATGCTGAGAAAGAAGGCAATTTTTCTCCATTTTCCGATCTTGTCTTTTCGAGGCGGGTTCATATTATTTTTGTCCGCGAACAATCGCGATACAAGATAAAGATGTAAGTTGTAACATTATCACTCTACTGTCAATGCCGGAGCAATTTCCACAAATAAAAAGAGGAGATTTTAAATCACTTGCCCGCGCAATTTCTTTTATCGAGAATGGGCAACAGGGTCATGATGATCTGCTTCGCTCACTTTCCGATGCGGGCGCGCCAAAGATCATTGGTATAACGGGACCACCGGGTGCCGGCAAGAGCAGTTTGGTTGATGCGCTGATCGATGAGTTGATCAAAGAGGAAAAAAGAATTGCAGTGCTTTGCATTGACCCTTCCTCGCCTTTTAATTTAGGTGCCTTACTTGGGGACCGCATTCGCATGAGTAAATGGTATACTCATCCAAATGTTTTTATCCGGTCACTTGCAACACGAGGTTCATTGGGCGGGCTAAGCCCGAAGATCATCGAAATAACTGATCTCGTTAAATCAGCCGGTTTTGATCATATAATTGTCGAAACAGTGGGAGTCGGGCAAAGCGAAATTGAAGTTGCCGGCCTGGCTGATATCACCGTAGTCGTTGTCGTTCCCGAAGGTGGCGATGAAGTGCAGACGATGAAAGCCGGACTCATGGAGATCGCGGATATTTTTGTTATTAATAAAAGTGACCGGCCTGGTGCAGATCTATTCGAACGAAACCTAAAGCTCATGCTGGCACCGTCATTTACAAAAAATGCTAAAGAGGTCCGGATCATTAAGACCGTCGCTACGGAAAAAAAGGGCATCCGTGAATTACACGATGCAATCAAAAACATTTTGCCCCAAAATGAAGAAAGGCGCTTGTCCCTATTGACTGAAAAAGCCTGGCATTTGTTGATCCAAAAAAGAATGAACGGAGTTGACAAAATGAAATTGAGGCAAAGCCTGCGTGCAGCTATCGGGCAAGACAATTTTAATCTCTATTCCTTTGTGGCAGACTATGCCTGAAAAATAGGTAAAATACAGCGGGCTGTATAGGTCTTTTACTATGTATTATTATTGAGGTCGCCGGCACCTTTCCCGAACAAGAAACAATTATTATTTTAACGGGCAATCAAACCTGTGAAAACATCCGCTCATTTTGTACCCGGGAAAATCCATCACCTCATCTCACTGCAGGTACTGCTCCTTTGGGCTCTTATCTCGGCATCTCAAACCAGCATTAGCGGAATTGTAAACAGTTATTATAAAGTAATAGAGGTTATTCCTTCCAAGGCCTGTGTAAGATTAAATACCGTGGCTGGCCTGGCACATCTGCAAAAAACGCTCCTGATCCAAATGAAAGGCGCATCTGTTATCACGACAAATACCAGCACTTTTGGTGATACAACTTCGCTCAACGACGCCGGGAACTATGAAATTGCCATTATCTGTGCAATCAATGGTGATTCTGTTTTTATGTACCATAATTTCTTAAACAGTTACACAGTCGCCGGTAAAGTACAGTTAGTAAAGTTTGCCGAGTACTATTCTGCTAATGTTGTTGACACGGTAAAGGCATCTCCATGGAACAATGCTGCGGGCACAGGCGGCGTGATCGCCCTCAGCGTTTCAACGGACCTGATATTGAACGCCCCGATCTATGCCGACTCTTCTGGCTTCAGGGGAGGTGCTTATGTATTAAGCAATGGAACGTGCTCAAACTTTTTAGCTGCGACTGATTATATCTATGATGCTTCTCTTACTGCTCCCCAGAATGGCGCATACAAGGGTGAAAGTGTGTACGATTTTCCCATTGGCCAAAGTGGTGGTCGGGGTGCACCGGCCAACGGGGGAGGCGGTGGCAATAATCATAATAATGGAGGGGCCGGTGGCGCCAATTTAAGCAAAGGAGGGATAGGTGGTGGCAACTCCAGTAGCGCAGGTTGTATGACGGAGCTGCATGGGCTGGCAGGTAAAGCATTGAGCAGTTGGAACGGGAAAAAAATATTTTTCGGTGGCGGCGGTGGTGCAGGACATTCAAATGGAGCGGCCACCGTATCAAAAGGAGGCGGGAATGGAGGCGGAATAATTCTAATAGAGGCTGACAATCTCATTGGCAATAGTTATAAAATATCTTCAAATGGCAGTAAGGGTGGGAATGCCGCCTCTGATGGTGCTTCAGGAGGCGGCGCAGCAGGTTCGGTGATCATGGATATAAATAGTTATTCCGGCCCGGTATCCATACAAGCGAATGGAGGTAAAGGAGGTGATGAAAATGACTTAGGCACAGTACAGCGATGTTATGGTGCAGGGGGCGGGGGCAGTGGCGGTGTGATCTATTTTACCGGATCGCTGCCTGCAGTTCCCATTTCATTTAGTAGCGGAGCTGCCGGCATTGAATTCGGAGGAGACCCGGCTTGTCATGCCGCAGTGCTGCCGTCAAATGGTTTGGGTGGTAGTGCCATTCCGTTCTACACCATCAGGCAGGCAACCGATTCTTCCTCATATTGTCTTTCAGTCGATGCCCTGGCAATTAAATTACTCTATTTCAAGATCGCCGCCGTTGAATCGGATATTCTATTACAGTGGCGGGTAGCGAATCCGGAGTCAACTGAAGAATTTATCGTGGAAAAGATAATCGGTGGTGCCTGGCAGCCTGTCTATACATTAAAAGCAGACGACGTGAAACAAAACTATAATTACACAGATGAGTATCCGAATGCCACAACCAATTTGTACAGGTTGAAGATGATTGAAAAAAATAGTTCAGTGTCGTATTCACCTGTCAGGCAATTGAACTGGACACAAAAAGATAATCGTTTTGCTCTTTACCCAAATCCTGCTTCACACCAGGTTATGGTTTCCGGAAATTTTTCTTCATTGACAATGGTCAAAATCTTCGATGCGTCAGGTAAACTAAAATGGAACAAAAACATTGCAACCAATACCGGCGCCATTAACATTGATCTTTCTTCATTTGCTCCTGGCGTTTATTTTTTACAAATTGAAAGCTCGGTACAAAAACTTGTTATTAGCAGGTAGAGATGTTTTATCATAAATAAAAAAAGCGATCCGTCTCCGGAATCGCTGTGATTCACTTTTCCAAGTTTCACTATTTCTTCGATGCTGTCATTGTCCCTTGTTCGCCGCCACTATTTGACCAGTTGCCTGAAAAAGTATTCTGATTTTTATTAACTGCTGCGGAAAACGTGACATCCGTACCAGATGTGAGAAAATGGTAACTACCCGACAAAGTATTTCCATTCAGTTCCCAATTGCCTGAAGCAACAACTGATCCCGATGAATTAAGTCTGTCTAAGCTACCGCCTGGTTTTATATTCATTCCAAAATATCCTCCGTTACTTGTTGATCCTTCCCATTTTCCTTCAATAGTAAAGGGTGCGGCCGGGGTTACATTTTCCTTTTTGCAGGCGATAAAGACGGCAGAAGTAAATAATGCAACGATCGCGATCCTAAGAATTTTCATTTTTTAAGATTTAACTGTGTGATTAGAATTTATTCCTTTGTCATTTCCCAGGTGCCGCCATCAGTGGCGCTGTCTCCATATCCCCAGTTACCAAGTAATTTGCCGGAGTCGCTGTAATAGGAAGCTATAATTGAATAACTGCTGGTGTGAGGCGGCAACCAGTTGTAATGCGCTGTTAGAATATTGTTTTCATAAGTGTATGTTCCTTCACCGATTTTTTCGCCGGACGAAGTGATTTCTTCAATGACTCCATTCGCCTTAATGTTGAGGCTGTAATAAAAGGAACTGCCTGAGGCATCATTCACATAGCTGCCCACCCATTTGCCAACAATTGAGTTGCCGGATGAAGGTGGGGGAACAGAAGACTCATGATCCTTCTTGCAACCAATAAATGCTGTTGAGGCGACTAGCGCGATGATCGTTGTTCTTAAAATTTTCATTGTTTAAAGTTTTTTGGTGATCAATGTTTTTGTTGATGACACAAATCTATTTTCAGATACATTGTTTGAAAAGTGATGTTGAGCAGATGGTAATTTTGTTGAGTCTATTGCAACATGCAAAAAAAATTCGTTTAAGAGAGATTTGAACTATTATCACTTGAATAATGGAACAGAAGAAAAAAAAAGAAGCGGTGATGACACCGCTCTTGAACCAAACCTAAAGCCTCTATGAAACCGTCCTTTGAGAAGTATGTTTAAAGGATAATGGTTAATGCTTTTTGAACTGGGTCAAAATTACATTTCGTGACGTGCCGGTAAAAAGCTTATTGAGCGATCGGTCATGTCAGGTCAGTATGTGGCAAAAAATTCAGTATGAAAAGAAATTCGTCTTAGAATTTTGAAAACAGTTCCATGAACTCCTGCCGGCGGCTTCTCGATATGCTGACATTGGCACCATCCTCCATTATCACATAGCCCCCGTCGCCCCGAACAAATTTTTTGATCCGGTTTATATTTATAAGAAATGAATTATGAATTCTGAAAAAATCGGGACCCGCCAATGCCTCGTCAATTTCCTTGAGGACTTTTGATACTAATATTTTTTTCCCTCCTTCGAGGACAACGGCAGTGTAATTGCTCTCCGCCTCACAATAAAGAATATCGCTCGTCGGTACAAAAATCATCCCGTCTCCGGTGGTCAGGGCGATACGCTGGACAACTGGCTTGCTCGATTGTCTTATATTTTGAAGCAATAACTCGATCTGCCCTTGTGAAGGAGCCGACTTTTTTTCTTCCAATCTCCTGATAGTTTCCTTTAGGTCGTCGGGATCAACGGGTTTTAACAGGTAATTCAATGCACTGTAACGAAAAGCTTTAATGGCAAATTGATCATAGGCCGTGCAAAAAACCACATCAAAGAATAATTTGTCAAACTGTTCCAGCATGTCAAATCCATTCATGTGTGGCATTTCGATATCAAGAAATACAACATCGGGCCTGTGTTTATGGATAGCCTGGATTCCCTCGTCAGCAGCACTGCACATGGCCTCGATCTTTACCTGCGGGCAATATGTTTTTAACAGCCATTCCATCATTTCCAGGCTGTTGGTCTCATCGTCTATGAGAATACACCGAATCATAACAAGAAGTTTTAGAAGTTACTCGCCAAGTTCCATTCTATTTTTCATTTACACAGGTATCTTTAGAATGACTTTTGTTCCCATCGATTCTCCATTTTTTTCTTTCAAATCAACAATATCAATACTGGCATTCACCGCGGCATATTTGTTTAGCAATGACAGCCTGCTCTCCGTTAATTTCATACCCAATGATTTTCTCGATGTGGCCGATTTACTTTTTAGTTCCTTTGCCTTCTCCCTGCCAATTCCGTTGTCTTCCACTTCACACTGCAGCATCGACTCACTGATCATCTTCACCCGAATGATAAGCATTCCGTTGTTTTCCTTATGCAATAAGCCATGCCAGATAGCATTTTCGACATATGGCTGGATGATGAGTGGTGGAACTTCGATGGTGTCTGCATTTAGATTATCAGCTATTTCAAAATGATACGAAAATTTTTTATCAAACCGGAGTGCTTCCATTTCAATATAGAGTTTCAACGCCTCCAATTCGCTCGAAAGAATGACATTTTTGCTGTTAGAATTGTCCAGTATGAGGCGAATCAGTTTGGCAAACCTTGTCAGATAAAGTGAGGCCGTTGCCTGGTCGCTTTTTACAATGTACCGGTTAATGGAATTGAGACAATTAAAAATAAAATGAGGATTCATTTGAGCCCTCAATGCCTGCATTTCCACTTCTGTCATTTTCTGTTGCGTGTCCATTAACATGCTCTGTGTCTTTTGTTTTTCCTTTTCTGCCCGTGCCCTAATGATCTTATTCGCACACAAAGAAGCGATAGTTGTGAGAATGGACAAGTGTTTTTGAGTAAAGAACCTTTTTTTTGAGTGTTCGCAGTCAATTACCCCCAATACTTTCCCGTTAAAGACTATGGGCACGGTAATTTCCGAGAATCGCTGCTCATCGTCGATAATATAACGGGGATCTTTTGTGGTGTCATCGATGATCTCCGGCCTGCCCGTAAGAGTTACACTGCCAACGATCCCTTTACCGACAGGTATGCCCAGCGGTCTTGTGATTTCAAATTCCCTTGGACTTTTTGGACCGTAAGCCGCTTTCTGGATCAACTCTCCTTTTCCCTCGTCGAGGAGATAGACAACACAATCTTCAAATTGCAAACGGCCTATGCAATTCCTTGCCACATCCCAAAGAATGTTCTCTTCGGTTTGTTGCTCAGACAGGCTCGAAGCAAAATAATTGATGGCTTGTTCGGTTTCCAGCTGTTCCTTTTGCCTTACAAATTTTTTATTTCGGCTGTCAAAAACAAGGTAAATAATACCTGTTACAATAGCAGCCACGATTCCAACAAACCACCATCGTTGCCACAAAGGAGGAATGATGGTGACATTTATTTTCTTTGAAGAATCAACCCAACTGATACCATCGGCGCTTGCCTTTACTTTAAAAGTATAACGGCCGGCGGGTAAAGAAGAATAGCGGGCCTGCCTGAGGTCAACTCCTTTTTGCCACACTTCATCATACCCCTCCAGTTGATATTGATACTGTACATTTCTTGAACCATTCAGATTGATAGCATTGAACCGAAAGAGAAAACTATTATTACGATACTTGAACGTGATAGCATTTTTGCTACCCAAGTATATCGACGAATCCGGTGTTTCCGCCTGGTAGATATTTACCTTGAGATCGGCCGCGTGATAAATGAGCTGATCCGGAAAAAAATGATTGATGCCTGCCCGACTTCCCCAAAACAATTCACCCTTGTAATTTTTCAGAAAGCTTCCCATTCTGAAACCTTCTGTTGTAACTCCGGAGTTCTTGTCGAAGTACTGCATGGTTTTTTTACCCGGGTCAAATCGAATGATCTGTTTTGAGTTCGCGATCCATATCATTCCATTGTTGTCCTCTAAGATCCCCTCGCAATGATCGTAGTTTAATCCTTTGGATCTGTTATAGGTTGTGATGTTGTCGCCTGATATTACACTAAATCCCCGCAAAGTGCCTACGTAAATATCACCATTGCGGCTTGCGCATAAAGTGTGACAAAGATTTGAGGCGAGACCCTGGTTTACCGAAAAACTATCGACTTTATTTTTGGACTGGTTATAACGGTACACGCCATTATAGGTAGCAATCCACATATTTCCTGATTCGTCTTCCAGGAAGGAATTCACACGAATATTTTCCACACCTCTGAGAAGCGGATAATGTTTTAGTGTTTTTATTGCCAGGGTCACCGGTTCAATGGTATAAAGACCCGAGTCAGTGCCTGCCCAAATAATCCCGTTTGATGCAGTATAAAGGTGAGTGACGTAATTATCTTTCACAGTAGGCCCCAGCGACGTATCGCGCAAGATTTTTTTGAATTGACCTGTTCTTTCGTCTAAAACGGACAGCCAGTCTCCCAATGCGCTAACCCAAACACGACCCAATTTATCTATGCACACCGAGCGTATCTCAATATTCTGCGCACCCGTCCAAATTGGTTTCGTGTCATAATAATAAAACTTTGTATTATTATTTTCTTTGTCCCATTTTATGAGTCTTTCCAGTGCACCGATCCACAGTACTCCATTCTTGTCTTCTGTCATTTCGCTTACATAGGAATCATAAAGATTTCCCTGGCCGTCATTAAATAAACGCGTATACCACGCCTGCTTGTTGTAAATATTAAAAATGCTTACGCCTGCAGTCATCGTGCCGACGATGATATCACCATTGTTGTTGCTGAGCACGCGCCAGGTTAGGTTAGCACCCAATGATTCGGGGTTGATGGGATCGTGAATATAGCTGGACATATTTCCTGATCTGTCAATGATCACGAGACCGGCGTATTCGGTGGCTACCAACAGGCTTCCATTAGCAGCCAGGCGCACTTCAGTAATTGTTGCATTTATTTTTTTCTTGTTCAGCTCACTGGTTATGAGATATTTTTTGACAACTTGCTTCGTCCTTATATCGACAATTTGAATTTGCCCGTGTTGATGACCAATTGCCAGTTCGTGATCGCTATACCGACAGAGGCTAAAAACCGCTGTAAATGGCTGCTGATAAAATATCTTATTGGTCGCATAATCCACAATTGTTACAATGCTATCGGTGGCATAAATGATCTTGTTCTCATCAAAGGGCTCAGCATCGTGAAAGCGTCGGTATTCTAACCAAACCGGGATCCAGTCCAATCTTTCCCATTTCTTCCTTTTTTCGTTGAAAAAAAATTGACCCAGGTTGGTGTACAAAACCGGTCCGTAGATCTTCGTATCCATGATCGTGCGGCAACCAAATTTTGAAACCGAGTCGTTTAGTATCACCCTGTGAAAGGTTCTGCTTTCATCCAGCCATGTTACTCCTTCATTTGTTCCCAGCCAGATGCGATTCCTGCTGTCACACGTCATGTGAATGATGTTATTGGAAGCCATTTCCGGCTGGCTTTCTTTTTTGCAAACGGATACTGAGTAACCGTCATAGACATTCAGTCCATCAATGGTACCGATCCAGAGGAATCCATTTTTATCAATAGCTACGGAACGAACATTATTTTCCGAAAGCCCATTTGACGTATTCACATGCTGAAAGTGGATAGATTGAGCTTCAGCTACTGCGCTACCTGCAACAAAAAACGCAGATAAAAAGCCGATAGACAAGATCAAACGCAAAACAAGGAAGGTTTGTTCCTATTAAAAATAGTCTATTATCTTTTTTGCTGCTCCTGTTTTGAGTAGGTGGCCGTCAAAATGAGCCAATGGCAGATCCGTTGAGTGGTTGGTTAAAAATAGTAAAAGCGGTTATATTACGGCTGCCTGTTCAGTTTCCACCACCTGTAGCCGACGTAGGCTGCAATGGCGAAAGGAGCAAAAGCCAGGTAAAGAATGCCGCTGTTTAAACCCTTCGCAGGCTTTTCGCCCAATTGCTGAGTCGTCTTTGTACAAATGGAGCACTGAGCGGAAGAGGGAATAGCATAGAATGAAAAAAGAATGATAAACAGCGGTATCAAAAACACCTTTTTCATGAAGCAAATTTACGGCGATTAGGCCGCTTCCGTACTCATTCTTTTTGCTTGTTTTTTTCTCTCCTCTTCGTCCAGTATTACCTTTCTCATTCTAACAAAATTGGGAGTAACCTCGATACACTCATCCTGCTGGATATATTCCATGCATTCTTCAAGTGTCATTAAATGCTTAGGAGCAATATTAGTGGCGGCGTCGCTTCCGCTGGCTCGCATATTGGTGAGTTTCTTTCCCTCATTGGGCTGAACAACCAGGTCGCCGGGTTTATTATTCTCCCCGATGATCATTCCCTTATAAACGTCTTCTCCGGGGTCAACGAAAAATATTCCGCGATCTTGTAATTTATCTAAAGAATAAGCCGTGGTCATCCCTGCTTCTTTCGCTATTAAAACTCCATTATTTCTTCCCGGTATGACACCCTTCCAGGGCTTAAATTCACTGAAGCGATGATTCATCACGGCCTCACCGGCGGTGTTTGTCAACATTTGAGTACGCAATCCTACCAATCCTCTCGAAGGAATCTCGAATTCCAAATGTTGCATCTCTCCTTTTGTTTCCATCACATGTAATTCACCCTTCCGGCGTGTGACGAGGTCGATCACTTTGCTTGCATATTCCTGCGGTACATCCACAACAAGGGTTTCATAGGGTTCACATTTTTTTCCCTGCAGGTCCTTTACCAATACCTGCGGCTGACCAACTGTCAATTCATAGCCTTCACGGCGCATAGTCTCAATAAGAATTCCCAAATGCAAAATACCGCGGCCATAAACAAGGAAACTATCGGCATTGTCAGAATCCTCAACCCTCAGGGCAAGATTTTTCTCCGTTTCTTTCATTAACCGGTCGCGAATATGACGGGACGTTACAAATTTTCCATCTTTACCATAGAATGGCGAGTTGTTGATGCCAAACATCATACTCATGGTTGGTTCATCCACACTGATCGTTGGTAATCCTTCGGGATCTTCAAAGTCCGCAATAGTGTCGCCAATATTAAAATCGTCGATACCTACAACCGCACAAAGATCACCTGCCAGAACTTCCCCCACTTTTTTCTTACCCATTCCCTCAAATAAATACAATTCTTTCACTCTCGTTTTTTTCACCGTCCCATCCGATTGAACAAGCGAAACAGGTTGACTTTCTTTTATCGATCCACGGCTCACCTTACCAACCGCAATGCGACCCAGGAATGAAGAATAATCGAGTGAAGTAATTTGTAGTTGCAACGTTCCTTCACTGACTTTCGGAGCGGGGACATATTTCAAAATCCCATCGAGCAGCGGTGTAATATCTTCTGATGGAGTCAATGAATCATTGAACCAACCGTTTTTTCCGGAACCATAAAAAGTGGGAAAATTCAGTTGCTCTTCGGTGGCATCAAGGTTAAAAAACAAGTCAAATACCGCGTCATGCACTTCGTCAGGACGGCAATTCGGCTTGTCAACTTTATTGATGACGACAATGGGATGAAGGTTTAAATGCAAGGCCTTTTGCAGAACAAATCTTGTTTGCGGCATCGGTCCTTCAAAGGCATCCACCAGCAACAAAACACCATCAGCCATTTTCAGCACTCTCTCCACCTCACCCCCAAAATCAGCGTGGCCCGGAGTATCGATCACATTAATCTTAACACCCTTGTAAACCACCGCCGCATTCTTGCTAAAAATAGTGATACCACGTTCACGCTCAAGCTCATTACTGTCCATGATCAATTCACCGGTTTCCTGGTTATCCCGGAACACGTGTGTCTGATGTAATATCCTGTCCACCAGGGTTGTTTTTCCGTGGTCAACGTGGGCAATAATGGCTATGTTTCTTATCTCCATATTCACTTTTTACTCCGAAGGAGTCCCTTCGGACAAACGAGCCGCGAAGGTACATTATTATAGCGAGGCTATGAAGAAATGAGACGTGAATATTATGTTATGCTGAAGCAGTTAGACCCTCACATAGATCTTCCTCTTATCCATGATATATCCCACCAGCCAGCAGATCAGCATAACGCTGATCGCAAAAAGAAGAGAGCCGAAATACACTCCGGCATGGACATAAATGTTTTGATACAACCAGCGGTAAAGCGGTTGACGATCTGGCCCGATGGGGAAGAACCACAATAGTGTAACTCCTAATTCGGAAAGCAAATAAATGAACAATGGGTTTTTTCCAAACACCTCAAAAAAATATGCCCACTTGCGCTTTTGTGAAAAATCAATGATATACATAAGAGCACCCAGGAGAATGCAATCAATGCCCACCGTGATCAAAACAAAGCTCCCTGTCCATAATTTTTTATTGATAGGGAAGAACCAGTCCCAGCACAGAGCGAGAAAAACAGATAAGGCACCGACTAAAACTAATTTAGCTATCCCCTCATAAGTGTTTCCCCTTTGCTGTACCCATCTGCCCGCAGCATATCCAAATGTTATGTTGGCGATGGCGGGTAACGTACTTAATAGTCCTTCGGGTTCAAAAGCGACTCCTTCGCCATGATACATATGATCGAGACCAAATAACCAAAGGTCCAATCTTGTTCCTGCGTTGGTCAGCATATTGTAGGGGTCGCTCCTGTCTCCGAAAATTAGAAGTATCACCCAGTATATGACCAAAAAGTACCATGAAAGCTGGCCGACTCGAACAGGGCTCAAATAGCGGATCATTAATGCCGCAAAAAAATACCCGAGGGCAATACGTTGCAATACCCCCATGATCCTTGTATGAGAAAACGAATTAAACTCGAGATGACGTTCTGCATTCCAGTGAACAAAAGGGAACCAATACATCAAATAGCCAAGAAGAAAAATCAACAAGGCTCTTCTAAAAATTTTGCCGATCACTTTTCCATCGGGAAGTCCTTCCCATTTTTTCATGGAGAAACTCATCGCATTTCCCACGACGAACATGAACGTGGGAAATACAAGATCAGTGGGCGTAAATCCATGCCATGCCGCGTGATTTAGAGGTGGGTAAGCAGGTCCGCCCGGAGTGTTTACAATGATCATAAAGCAAATCGTCATACCGCGTAGCACATCGAGGGCAAGAAATCGTTTTGGAGAATTCATGAGCTGGTTTTATCCTCCTAATATAATAATGTTTGGCAATTGTTTTTCAGAAGAGTCTTTTTATAACCTGGATGATAATAGTAACAACCACACTAAAAATGATCATTGTCGTAATGGGGAAATAAAATTTGAAGTTCTCCTTTTCGATCCTGACATCACCGGGTAACCGGCCGATCCAATTTAGCCTATCATGAAAGAAATAAATGATCACACCCAATAGCACGATCAGCACGCCTGTGATGATGATGTATTTACCGGTTTCACTGTTCATATAGCAAAAATAAATCTACGATCGGTAACACTTTTTTGCTTCTTGCCAAATCTTTACCTTGTACCGGTTCGTAAATAAGCCACCCATGGCAAGGTTAAGGGATATACTACAGCAGCAACGAAAAAAAAATTTCGTTGGCAGGCAAACCGAATTGCAATTTTTCTCCACTCTTCTTCAAAAGGCATCACCCGCTTATCATCTTATTTATATCTACGGACCCGGCGGGCAGGGTAAAACGGCCTTGTTGAAACAAATGGCTGATGCCTGCATTGAAAGCTCAACCCCTTTTATTCATCTTGATTGCAGGTACATAGAAGCGCATCCAGATAGTTTTAAACAATCATTTCAGCTCGCCTCGCCGTTCGGAGAAGCAGAAATTACAGGTGCGATCGATCGTCACCAGGGTCCGGTTGTGTTAATGATCGACACCTATGAAAAACTAAAACCACTTGATGATTGGCTGCGTATGGATTTCTTACCCGAATTGCCGGGGAATGTTATCACGGTCATCACTGGTCGTTCAGGCTTGCCAACAAACTGGAAAACGGATCCGGGCTGGCAAAGTATTACGAAGACATTTTCATTAAGAGAATTGTCAAACGAAGAAAGTGTCCAGTTACTGAATCGTCGAAGTATTCCAAACGAACATGTACAACGCATTGTCGAATACACTCACGGAAACCCCCTGGCATTGTCAATCGTTGCCGATATGTTTGATCAGCGCAGCAATAGTCATTTTGATCCCCTGGATTCGCCGGACATAATGAAAACTCTTCTTGAGCAATTTGTCCATGAAGTTCCGAGTCCTGCGCATAAAGCAGCCCTGGAACTTTGTTCGCTTGTCAATGTAACGAACGAGCAATTGATCGAGGAAGTGCTCGGTGTTCAATTAGCGCACGAGCTTTTCAACTGGCTCACCACCCTCACTTTTATCGAAAAAGGTCCGGCAGGAATTTACCCCCATGATATTGCCCGCGATGCCATTGCCAGCGAGGTGCACTGGCGAAATCCTGACTGGTATCGTCATCTCCATATTAAAACTCAGCAATACTACATCGCAAGGCTACTCAAAAAGAGCGGTGAATCACAAAGAGCACTATTGTTTGGGCTCATCTTTTTGCACCGCATGAACCCGGCCGTCAAACCATTTTTTGAGTTCCAGGAGACCGGATCAAGTTGGATGGATATATTGACAGATGGAGACAAGCCGTATTTAATTGATATGGTTAAAAAATTTGAAGGCGACGAATCAGCTGCAAATTTTGAACAATGGCTGGATCATGAAGCGGCGGCGGTTTGGGTATTTCGCGATGCCGAGAAAATCCCGGCGGGTTTTGTTTTAAAGATCGATGTTGAGAAATTGAAAAAGAAAACACATGATGAAGCGATCAATGTGATAATAAAATATAAAGACAAATTAAATATTGAGGAAGGACAGTTGATCACTGCGTTCCGAACCTGGATGGGGCGTGTGAATTATCAAAACGTGAGTGGCGTGCAGAGTGCTATTTTTCTTGCCATTGTTCAATATTATTTTACGCCGGGCCTTGCCGTAAGCATGTTAAGCTGCGCGCATCCTGGTTTCTGGAGCCAGGTACTTAATTATGCCGATCTGCATCATGTCACTGAGCTGGATTACAAAATAAATGATACACCACACGGCTGGTATATGCATGATTGGAGAGAACGACCGCCGTTGGCCTGGTTAGAATTAATGGGAAGAAGAGAGATCAATGAAGAAGAGTCCACGGTATCTCAAACAACCAGCAATGATTCCTTAAGTGAACAGGAATTTGCCGATGCCGTTTATGAAGCACTAAAGGTAATTGACAATCCAAAAAAACTCATCGGCAACCCGCTCTTGAAATGCCGCTTTGTAAAACAGCCGGATGAATTGGAAGATTCGGCAATTCACCTCGCACTTCAACTCGCTGACAGAATAAAAAAAGCAGTCGCTTCATTCGAAAGCTCAAAAAAGGATGAAGTCTTCTATCGCATTTTATACCGCACCTTCATCAACCCGGTGGGAAGCCAGGAGCAAACCGCCGACTTTCTCTACATGAGCTTCAGTACTTACCGCCGCAATCTTAAAAAAGCCATTGAAAAGGTCTCTGATCTGCTTTGGCTTGAAGAAAAAAGCCTCGCCAGGCCGTCCATTTAAGTTCCTGACCAAAAAATGAACAAAATATGAAATGCAGGTGAACAGATCAATCATTCATATTTGTATCGTCAATCAAGCATTATGACAAAGCCCGCTGTGCCAAACCTGACTGAAGAAGAATTGATTGCCGCGCTGCATAGTGGCAATCACCAGGCCTTCGAAAAATTTTATAATCGCTTTGCGCCGGTATTGTATGGAACACTTATCGGCTGGGTGAATGATGCACATGTTGCAGAAAATCTTTTACAGGATGCATTCGTGAAGGCATGGAATAGCAGGAACACTTATAACCCTGCCAAAGGAAGACTGTTTACCTGGTTGTACAACATTGTGCGCAACGTATGTATCGATTACTATCGCAGCCGCCAATACAAAAAAGGAAAGGCTGCCTTGTTAAGCAATGACATTTCATTGTTTATAAACACAAAACAGGCCAGTCAAATGCCTGATACGGTTGGCCTTTGCCAGGTGATAAACATGTTGAGAAAGGAAGAAAAACAGGTGGTCGAGCTGATGTACTTTAAAGGATTTACGCAAAAAGAAATTGCGGGACTTATGAATATGCCGCTCGGAACTGTAAAGACAAGAATGAGCATGGCTATAAAAAATCTTCGCTCATTCTTTATGAAGGATTGGGCAGAGGCGCAACAAAAGCTTACAATAAATAATTAATAAAAGAAGATATGACCATGGAATCACTAGCCGGACCAAAGGAAGTAAGACTTAAACCCCTTGCTCAAACAATTATAGATACATGGAACACAAAAGTGGATGACAAAATAATCCAGTTGTACAGTCTGAACTATGAAGGGGAAGATGTTACAGGTGGTAAGAAAAGATCCGGATCCGAAGGAGTCAAAGACTGGCTGAACAGGGTCCTTCATGCCTTTCCGAATATACGCTACACATTGATCGACTATGTGGAATCTGGAGATAGACTGGTATTGCACTGGTTGGCGGAAGGAAATCACCATGGTTCTTTTTTAAAAATTCCTGCGTCGGGAAAACAGGTAACGATCAATGGTATCTCTATTTTGAAAATCGAAAATGGAAAGATCAGGGAAGGAAAACTGTTCTGGGATCTCGCAGGCGTATTAAGACAGATCGGGCTGTTACCACAAATGCCATAATAATTTTTATGCCTTCAATCTTTATTACCGGCGGAACGGGTTATATAGGTTCCCGCCTGATTAAAAAACTTCTTCAAAAGAATTACCGCGTCATTGCTCTGGTCAGAAAAGGGAGTGAGAACAAAATTCCGCAGGGCGTTGAAGTGATCGTAGGCAATCCTTTTGATGAACGAACCTTTCGCGAAGACATTCCTCATGGCGCTACATTTATTCAATTGCTGGGTATTCCCCATCCGTCACCTAAAAAAGCAGCACAATTCAGAGAAATAGATCTAAAAAGTGTGAAGGCCTCCGCCAATGCCGCTACTTACGCAGGTGTTTCACATTTTATTTATATCAGTGTTGCAATGTCTGAAAGCAGTCTTATGAAGGCTTACCAGGATGTAAGAAAAGAGGGCGAAGAATATTGTTTAAATAAAGAATTGAATTGCACATTTATCCGGCCCTGGTATGTATTGGGCCCGGGCCACTGGTGGCCAATTTTATTATTGCCTTTTTACGGAATTTCGGAGATCATTCCATCATTAAGACAAAAAGCACGAAGCAAGGCCCTTGTTACCATCACTCAAATACTTCGCACCCTGGTGAAAGCAGTGGAACAACAGCCGGTGAACCGGTCAGTTTTTGAAATAAAGAATATACGGCGAGCCTGAGCACTCATTTTTATACTCAGGCTGTAAATGATATAAAAAGTAATTTCGTTTAAAATTACGTGACACATGATGCCTGGCCAGACACAACCAGCCTTATTGTTTATGCCCGATATAAGCGGGTTCACGCAATTCGTGTCTGAAACGGAAGTATTACACAGCCGCCATATCGTACAGGAATTACTTGAGATAATCATCGACAGCAATCATTTGAATTTGCAGATAAGCGAAATTGAAGGTGACGCCATTTTCTTTTACAGGCCCGGCGGCAAGCCCAACCTGAAAAGCCTGCTGCAACAGGTCGAAAAAATGTTTACGCGATTCCATGCTCATTTGAAATTATATGAACACCAGAGGATTTGTCCTTGCGGCGCCTGTAAAAATGCCCTTGATCTTACCTTAAAGATCATTGTTCATTTTGGGGATGTGACGGGGATCGCGATAAAAGAACATAAAAAACTTTTTGGCAAAGATGTTATTCTTCTTCATCGCCTTTTGAAAAACAATCTTAACCGGAAAGAGTATGTTCTTTTCACAGAAAATCTTATCAATGAAATGGAACATCAGCATCTCCCCAACTGGTACGTGCCCCAAAGGGCAAGCGAACAGTATGATGTAGGTGAGGTCCGGTTTTACTTTTCTGATCTTTCCGACTTACATAAAACAGTACGAGTTGATCTCCCCGTGTATAATTCCTCTTCAAAAACCTATGTGGCATTTGCCGAAGAAGAGGTGATCGCCGCCCCTATGGAAAAAATATTTGAGACTCTCATCACCATGCAGCAACGGGAAAAGTTCCCAGGAAGTGAGAAACAAAATGATACGATATTAAAAATTGGTGAAAGACATCCCTGCCTGATAACCCGGAACAATAATGTCAACGTAACGGAGTCAGTGAAGATGGAGCCGGAAAATATCGAAATGGTAGAAATGAATAAAAACGGTATCGCCGGGTACAGGTATATTCTCAAAAAGATATCTCCTGAAGAGACAAATATGTCCGTTGAAATGCTGATCAAAAAAAATCCTCTTTATAAACTTGTCTTTTCTATTGCTATAAAATCAAAGATGATGAGTCGCATCAGGAAATTCTTCACGAGCCTGAGGTCCTCGATGAAGGCGATGAACACTGGAATGTCTGCTTGATCTCATTTCAGCCTGACCCAACCCGCGTTATCTAATTCGATTTTGTTTTCTGCCTGCAAGTGATGAAGTACTTTCCAGGCCTTCTCCTTTTTAATACCTGTTAGTTGTTGCAAAAGCTCCTTGGTATGGATAGAGTGATCCTTCATTGAGTTTACGATCAGATCGTTGATATTATCAAATTCTTCTTTACTCAAATGAATAGAACGCCGCCTGAGGCAGTTGTCACAGACATTGCAATCATTTAGATCGTCATCACCGAAGTAAGAGCCAATCATCCTGCTACGGCATTCGGCCGTTTCTTCCACGTACCGGATCATCGAACGAATTCGTCGGGCAAATTGTTCTTTTCGTTTATTGAAAGCGAGCATGTCAATGGAGAGGTCTTCCGCTTTTATCCTGGTGTGCAGCAATAAAATCTGTGATAAATCTTTTTGAGGAATATAGTCGATCAGATTGTAACGGTGAAGTTGCAAAAGCTGATTTTTTATTTCAGCCGTTTCCTTTTTTAATAAAAAAGCAATCGTATTTTCTGATACAGGTACAGGATTTTCAAAGATTCCCTCATAGGCCCGAAGCAGAGTTTTTACCAAAGGTTCAAGAGAAGAATGGTCGTTTTCGAACTGGTATAAATCTTCTTTATTGGTGGTAAATCGAACTGTCGGGGGAAGAAAAACCTGTTCATTAAAGCTCAACCACCCGTCCTGCTCAAGGATCTTTAATGAATAAAGGACCTTTTTGCTGTCAAGCTTAAATTTTTTAATAAAGTCGATGATATCGAAATCATAATACTGACCTTCCCCGGCACCGGAAGGGATCTGCAAATAGTTAGAAATGGATTGATAAACGCCACGGATATCATTGAGCGATGGATACCGGACCTGGATCGATTCCTCCAGTTCTTTGCGGTCAGAATCGTTGTATAGCGAGACCGCATACGCTTTTTTTCCATCCCTGCCGGCTCGCCCGGCTTCCTGGTAATAGTTTTCCAAACAATCGGGCACATCGGCATGCACAACCACCCGAACGTCTGGTTTGTCAATACCCATTCCAAATGCATTGGTGCAGACGATGACCCTTGTCTTATTACGTAACCATTGTTCCTGTTTGGAATTTCTTTCCTCATGTGTTAACCCCGCATGATAGTGATCGGCAGATATACCATGCATCTTAATAAGGTCAGCGATCTCCTTTGTTCTCTTGCGACTATTACAATATACGATTCCGCATCCCGGCACATTTTTCAGTATCTCGATTATTTTGTTGATCCTTGAATCAACTTTGAAAACACTGTATGATAGATTAGCCCTCTCAAAAGATTGACGAAAAACACGCCACCCGTCGATTGAGTTCCCAATCACTGGAGTCCTGGTAAGCCCGTCCTCCGGGGAGGTTTGCATCGGGTGCGACAAGCCTCCGGCGACCGCAGGGGGAGGCGTTAACTTCTCACAAATGTCATTTTGTACAACGAATGTTGCTGAAGCTGTTAATGCCAGGACAGGAATATCCGGGATCTCTTGTCTCAAAGCAGCTATGCGCAAATAAGGCGGACGGAAGTCGTAACCCCATTGTGAAATACAATGAGCCTCATCTACAGCGATCAAATTAATATCGAGAGCCGGCAGGTATTCTTTGAACAATGCTGTCTCTAATCTTTCGGGAGATACGTACAGAAACTTGCAATTGCTTTGGGCAGCTACTTTTAAAACATTCACGACCTCTTTGCGGGTCATTCCCGAAAAAATAGCATAAGCAGTAATGTTTCTTTTTCTAAGATTTTCAACCTGGTCCTTCATCAGGGCAATGAGAGGAGAAATGACAAGGCACAGTCCATCTTTAGCTAACCCGGGAATCTGGTAACACAGAGATTTTCCACCACCCGTTGGCATTAATGCAAGTGTATCTTTTCCATCCAAAACAGAACTTATGATGTCTTCCTGCAATGGACGGAAGGAATCATAGCCCCAATGCTTTTTGAGGATCTCATGAGTCGTGAGTCGTGAGTTGTGAGAAAGAGATTTAACAGGCATTTGAGCGTAAATTTATCTCGCTACTAAAGAGCCGCACCTACATAAATTAATCAGTGAAAATCTGTGCAATCTGTGAGCAAATTTATCTCACCGATTTCACTGATGAAAAACATATCCAAGAAATCATTTTCAAATTATCGGAAATCATCGAAGCTCCTGTCTCTCCGCACTTAAAATATCAACTTTGGGGTGTGACAATTCTAAAAACATAGTATAAGGTTTCCCGAAGCTAAGAAATATTACCTCGTGACACACGATTAACGACTCACGATCACACCACTTTCTTTACAAACAGTCTCACAGAGTTCACGCCAAGAACTACATCACTAAGACCCATGACCAGCGCACCAAAAGTGGGAGTGAGAAAACCAAAAGCGGCTACCGGGATAGCAATGATATTGTAAAAAAAGGCCCAAAAGAGATTTTGTTTTATTGTGAGATAAGTATGCTTGCCGAGACCCAATGCAGTCGGTAAATTCCTTAATCCGCCTCCCATTAATACAACCTGCGCAGTTTGCATCGCGATTTGGGAAGCCTCGCTCATCGAAACTCCCACTGATGCTTTTGCAAGGGCAGGCGCATCATTGATACCATCGCCGATCATAGCAGTGGGAGCAATAGAATTTAACTCATCGATCTTTTCTAATTTTTGCTCGGGAGTCTGCTCAGCGATTACTTCATCAATGCCCAGCTGCTTTGCAAGCTGTTGACACTTTGACAAGCGGTCACCGCTGAGTAAGATCGTCTTTATATTTTTTGAATGCAAATAATTGACCACTTGCGTGGCTTCCGGTCTCACTTCATCCTGCACATCTATCCATCCCATCAACTGTCCATTCTCCAGCACATAAATACTGTGCTTGTCATCTTCGGTCAATTTTTCAGCCAGTCTATACGAACCTGCCCAATATTCATTTCTATCTTTATCGATGGCCTTCATGCCAAGACCCTTTATTTCTTCAATTTTATTCCATCTCATTTCATCTTTCGTTTTCCATTCATTGGTGATAACCTTTGCTATCGGATGATTCGAATATTTTTCCAATGAATAAACAAGACGTTTGAAGCCGTCGTCCAGCGCCTTTGGCAAGCCTACCGCGGCCGAAGGAGACGTGTCCGCAAGGACTCTTCTGGAGAGTCGTGAGTCGTCAGCGGTGTCCCGGTAGCCATCGGCAGGTGAGTGGTGAGTGCCTTCCACTGAACTCTGTCCTCTGTACTCTGAACTGCCGACTACTGACGGCTGACCGCTCACTGATGAATACGCCGCGAAATCCCCGATCACAAACTTTCCGGTCGTCAACGTTCCTGTTTTATCAAACACAACCTGCCTGATATCTTTGAACAATTCAAGACTTGTCGCATTTCTGAATAAAATTCCGGTTTTGGCTCCCCGCCCTAATCCTACAGCAATAGCTGCCGGTGTGGCAAGTCCCATTGCGCATGGACATGCAATCACCAAAACAGCAATGCTTCGCATTAGTGCCGGAGTAAAATCTTTGAGGATTACCCAATTCACAGCAAGTGTTACGACGGCAATACCGACTACAACGGGCACAAAAATGGCACTGATCTTATCTGCTAATTGCTGAACCGGCGGCTTATCTCCCTGCGCTTGTTTTACCAAATTGATAATCCCTGAAAGGACTGTATCGTTTCCCACCGCCGTTACTTGTGCTTTTACCGTTCCATCCTGGATCAAGCTGCCACCGATCAATTTATCTTTTGCATATTTATGTATGGGTACGCTTTCACCTGTAACGATCGCTTCATTGACACGAACATCGCCCCAAAGAATTTTACAATCGATAGGTACTTGCTCTCCGCTTTTGACCAAAATGAGATCGCCGACTTTTAATTGCGTGTTCTCAACCGGAAAAAGATGCTCGTGGTGGTCGTCATCATAGGCGATCATATTTGCCATAACTTTCTGAGACCTGGCCAGGGAGTTCAATGCCCGCTGTGTAGAGTGAACTGATGCGTCTTCCAAAGAATTACCAAGAAATACGAGGGTGAGAATCGCAGCTGCCGTTTCATAAAACATATAGTTCTCGGCCTGGCCGGTCATTGTACCATACAAACTGTACACAAATGCTGCAGTAGCCCCGAGTGCAATGAGCACATCCATATTGGGCATTCCGTTTCGCAGACTTTTTATTGCACTCTTTCCGAAAAAACTCATGCCCATTATATATACCGGCAATGAAAGACCAAGCTGCACCCATGGATCCATTAACCACCCGATATGAACACCGGGTATCATGTTCAGCATCAAAAGTGAGGTAAATGGAAAACAAAACCAGAACCTTTCGATCGGGGTAGATAAAATTCTCTTTTCATGCCGCGTTGACTCTCTTTCGCCCGCCACCCTGTAACCGAGATCTTTAATTCCTTTTGCTAATTCTTCCTTTGTGTGAACTTCATTCATCTCAAAAGAAACATCGCCGACAATGGCATTCACCCTCACATCTTTCATCCCCTGCTTTTCCAGAAATTTGTGAATAGTAAGCGCACAATTGGAACAGGTCATCCCTTCTACTTTCCACTGTACTTTTTCCATAATGTAAAATTACCGATTTAAAAAGTCTACAAATCACCAACATCAGCCGTGCTAAATTTGCTGATGGACATCACCTACACTATCCATCAATTGAAAGAGGTTGCCGAAGCTTTTTGGAGGATTGCTGACAATTCACAAATCATCGCTTTTCATGGCAAAATGGGCTCGGGGAAAACCACTTTCATTCATGCCCTATGTGATGCACGCCACGTGAAGGATGTGGTCGGTAGCCCTACATTTTCCATTATCAACGAATATTACTTCGTCGAGGACGGATCAGAAAGAAAGATCTTTCACATCGATCTTTATCGCCTCAGGGACGAGCAGGAGGCCATCCAGGCCGGGGTGGAAGATTGCCTGAACAGTGATCACATTTGTCTCATAGAGTGGCCAGAAAAAATTCCGTCACTTCTTCCTGACCAATGCTTGCACGTTTACATAGAAACCGTGAATGCCGATGCGCGAAAGCTCAGGATAGGCGATAATTAGTTATTTTTGGTTACCGGCAGCGGTACTACTATTAAACTCCTGTTGCGTCGCACTCTTGTACTGTAACAATACTACTGAACAAAGCCCAACAGAATCAGGAACGTTGAAGTGAGTGACACAACAGGCGGTGATTAATATTACAAAAGCTGGAAACATAAAAATTAGCAGCATTCAACTTCATGGCCCAGCAAAAACCCAAAATAAGCACCTCTTTCAGCTACGAAACTTTAGAAGAAACACTGGACATCAGGCCAAAGGGGGCTCAAATGCAAATTGGCATTCCGAAGGAGATAGCTTTCCAGGAAAACCGCATTGCTCTTACACCTGATGCTGTAAGTGTGCTGGTGAGTAACGGGCATTCAGTGGTTATCGAACACAATGCAGGTGAAGCGTCGCATTTCCGGGATAAAGATTATGCAGAAAGCGGCGCGAAGATCGTTTACGACAGGGCTGAAGTTTTCAAAGTTCCCATCATTGTAAAAAGTGCGCCGGTCATTGATGAGGACCTTCCCCTATTACAAATGAGCCAGGTGATCATTTCACCCATTCACCTGAGCATATTGAAGGCCGAGTTGCTGCAAAAAATGATGGACAAAAGGATCACGGCCATTGGCTTTGAAAATTTGAAAGATGACAGTGACTCATATCCCATTGTCCGCAGCATGAGTGAGATCGCAGGAAGCGCAGTCATGTTGATCGCTGCACAATATTTAGGGTCCGCCAATCATGGTAAAGGTGTATTGCTGGGCGGGATATCTGGCATCGCTCCAACAAAAGTGATCATCATCGGAGCCGGCATCGTGGGCGAGTATGCTGCAAGAGCTGCACTTGCATTGGGTGCTTCGGTAAAAGTTTTTGACAATAGTGTGTACCGGTTAAAACGTTTGCAAAACAATATCGGGCACCGTCTCTGGACATCAGTCATCGAGCCGCGTATGCTGGCAAAACAATTAAAGACTTGTGAAGTGGCTGTGGGCGCACTTGCATCAGAAACGGGAAGAACGCCCATAGTAGTTACGGAGGAAATGGTTAGCAACATGAGACCCGGATCTGTTGTGATCGATGTCAGCATCGATCGCGGCGGCTGTTTTGAAACTTCGGAGATCACCAGTCATGAGCATCCTATCTTTTTAAAATATGGAGTGATCCATTATTGTGTTCCCAATATTCCTTCGGGTTTTGCCCGGACCGCTTCACAAGCGATCAGCAACGTATTGATGCCTTTGTTGCTTGAGGCCGGTGATGAGGGTGGTTTTGAAAATCTTGTCTGGCACAAGGTGCATCTCCGGGCCGGTATCTATCTCTTCAAGGGTGCGCTCACCAATTTCTACCTGAGCGAAAGGTTTGATTTGAAATTTACAGATCTGAACCTATTGATCGCAAGCCAACGATAAAAAACCGAAGACATACGAATTACAAGGCAACTAATGCCACGGAAAAACTGATGCACAGAGATTTTTCTGTGTTTCTGTGATGCTGGGGCAATCTAAATTTCCCACTAAGCTGCCATTTAGGCCGCGGATGGCCGCCGCTAATCAAAGCCTTTCAGCCTTTTCCGAACGATGCGCGATTACATCCTGTTTACGCTTTAAAAAACTTTGAAAAAAATTAATTAAACGTTTGTTTAAATCAAACATTTGTTTGATCTTCGCTCCCCGATCTTAAAATACAATATGGGATACAACGATAAACAAGTACAGATCATGGAGACCGCCGAGATCCTTTTCGCGGAAAAAGGTTTCAATGGAACTTCCGTACGTGATATAGCAGAAAAGGCCCACGTGAACCTTGCCATGATCTCGTATTATTTTGGCTCGAAGGATAAATTGCTGGAATCATTGTTTGATTACCGGGGAGAGCACTTAAAGCTCAAGTTGGAAAGTATGCTTGACGATAAAACGCTCAACTCTTTAGAAAAAATGGACTTGCTGATCGATCACTACATAGAAAAGATCATGAACCAGCAATGCTTTTCAAGGATCATGGTGCGTGAACAAGTGGTAAATCATACAGGGATCACGGCGGAGCTCATCATTCAAATGAAAAAGAGAAACCAGGAACTTATTTCCAAACTCATCCACCAGGGTCAAAAAAAGGGAGAATTCAAAAGGAATATTGACATACCCCTGATGATGGCTACACTGGTGGGCACAGCTGGCCACATAATTGCGACGCAGCATTATTACAGGGAGATGAACAATCTCCAATCGATGAGTGATGAAGACTTTCAAAAACTTATTAAAAAGAAATTGAGCCAGCATTTAAAAAAATTATTTAAAGCAATACTGACAAATGATGAGTAGATTAAAATTACTATCAGTCGCTTTTTCACTAGTGGGATTGCAGGTTACTGCGCAGGAAAAAAGACCAATTACATTAAATGAAGCGATCGACCTCGGAATTAAGAACAGCAAACAACTCAAGAATAGCCAGGCAAAGATTGAAGAGGCTACTGCAGCATTGAAAGAGGCGCTGAACAACCAATTGCCGGATGCAAAGCTTTCCGCTTCGTATTTATGGTTAAGCAGTGCGAACGTAGATATGAAACTGAAAAGCAACAGCAGTAGTGGCGGTGCGGGAGGTGGCTCAGTTCCTACAATTTCCAAAGCCGGCTATGCCATTGCCAATGCTTCTGTTCCTGTATTTGCAGGTGGCCGCATTCGGTATGGTATTGAAGCTTCGCGGTTTTTGGAGCAAGCCACGAGACTTGACGCGAATAATGACAAGGAACAAGTGATTCAAAATACGATAGAGGCTTTTGTTAATTTATATAAAGCAAAAGCATCTGTTTCTCTTGTACAGGAAAACCTCGCGGAAGCGCAGCAACGTGTAAAAGATTTTAGCAACCTGGAAAAAAACGGTTTGCTCGCACGCAACGATCTTTTAAGCGCTCAATTACAAGCCTCCAATTTCGAGCTAGGCTTACTTGACGCCGAAAACAACTGGAAGCTCGCCAATGTAAGCATGAACATTCTATTGGGCCTTCCTGAAAACTTAGAACTGGTCCCTGATTCCTCAATGGTCGATCAACATTTTGCAGTAAAGACGCTCGATGAATATATGCAAACAGCCTATACGAATCGAACAGACCTGGAAGCGTTGGATATGAGAAAAAAGGCGAGTGAATCATCGATAAAATCTGCCAAAGGAGAATATTATCCAAGTCTTGCCGTAACCGGCGGTTATATCGCTGCCGATATTCCTGAGGTGATCAGCATCACAAACGCCTTAAACATCGGCGTAGGCGTATCCTATAATATCGGTTCATTATGGAAAACAAAAGCAAAAGTGCAACAGGCAGAGGCAAGAGCAAAGCAAGCGGCCATTGGTGAAAGCCAGTTGAACGATAACATCCGGCTGGACGTGAATCATGCCTATTTAAATTTTCTCAGCACCCAGAAAAAAATTGAAGTCTATGAAAAGGCCGTTGAGCAGGCTGTTGAAAATTACCGGATCGTGAAAAATAAATATAACAACAGTCTTCAGACAACGACAGACCTGTTAGATGCAAACACCAAGCAGTTACTGGAAAGAATGAATTTGATCTTCGCAAAAGCTGATGCCGTCGTTGCATACAATAAATTATTACAAGCCGCCGGTTTATTAGAAGAAACCACAAAACAAAAATAGAAAAAAAATATGGCAGAGACTAACGAAACGAAAACCCCCCGCCCGGACGATCCGGTCGGTCGGGGGAATGGGAATGGAAAAAAAAGAAACCCCGTTTTTATTATCATTCTTGGAATATTGATCATTGGCGGTGGTTGGTTTGGTATTTCCAAGTATTCCCACGGTCTTCATCATGAAGAAACGGATGATGCGCAAGTAAGTGCAGATATCGTCCCTGTTATACCACGCGTTGCCGGGTATGTAAACCAGGTTTTAGTGAGAGATAATCAACAGGTAAAAAAGGGTGACACCCTGCTGGTATTGGATGACAGGGATTACAGGATAAAACTCGAGCAGGCAGAGGGAGCTTTGGAAACTGCAAAGGTCAATCTTGAATCCGCAAAAGTGACTACTACCGCAGCCAGGGCCAACATTGCTACTTCGCAAGCTTCTGTTGGTACTGTAGATGCGCAAATTGAAGCAGCAAAAGTGAATGTGTGGAGAGCGACACAGGACTATGAGCGCTATGCGAACCTTATCAAGGACCATTCAGTTACCGAGCAACAATATGAGCAGGCATTGGCGGCCAAGCAAACTGCCGAAAAGCAATTGGCCATCTTGCAGGAACAAAAAAACCAGGCTTCACAACAAACGCATGCAGTGGCGCAACAAAGCAATGCTACCGCCCAACAAATCAGTGTTGCCAATGCATCCATTCATCAACGCCAGATCGATGTGGACGCGGCCAGGCTGAATCTTTCATATACCGTCATTACGGCACAAGAGGATGGAATGGTTTCAAAAGTGAACGTACAACCGGGACAATATGTAAATGCTGGCCAGGTTGTGTTTAGTGTTGTTCACAGTACCCGGGTTTGGGTGGTTGCAAATTTTAAAGAAACCCAATTGAATAAAATGCGAGAAGGGCAATTTGTGGTCGTTACTGCAGATGCATTTCCAAAACATAAATTCCAGGCAAAACTCGCATCCTTTTCACCTGCTACAGGAGCAACATTTGCCTTGTTACCGCCCGATAATGCAACAGGAAATTTTGTAAAAGTTGTTCAGCGACTGCCGGTAAAAATCGAGTTCACAGATGCTTCGGATTCATTGGTGAAAAAGTTAAGACCGGGATTGAATGTAGCGGTGGACGTTCACCTTGATGCCCCTGTCCCCTAAAGGGGAACTTACGTCGCATATCATTTTTATTCTTGTGAGTTTACTTAACAGAAAATTTTTGTTGAATCATGGAAGTCGAAGTAAAAAAAGAAGGATCAAATCCAAGTTCCCCCTTTAGGGGGACAGGGGGTTAATTATATAATCTATGCAGCAGCAATCTTTAGTAGAATATGGTTCAAGAAGGGTGATCATTACGGTCACGGCCATCATTTGCGCGCTACTTGAAATAGTAGATACGACAATTGTCAATGTAGCGTTGAATGATATGAAAGGAAATCTCGGTGCCACGACAAACGAAATTGGTTGGGTGGTTACAGCCTATGCAATCGGAAATGTGATCATCATCCCGATGACGAGTTGGCTGTCTCAACAATTTGGAAGAAGAAATTATTTTGCGGCTTCCATTGTGCTCTTTACCATATTTTCTTTTTTGTGTGGGAATGCTACAAGTATTGAAGAGCTGATCATCTTCCGTTTTATGCAGGGAGTGGGCGGTGGTGCTTTGCTGGTGACTTCGCAAACAATCATCACCGAAAGTTACCCCGTTGAGAAAAGAAGCATGGCGCAAGCGATATATGGTTTGGGAGTGATCATCGGACCAACTCTTGGACCACCATTGGGTGGATTCATTACTGATCACTTTCAATGGCCATATATTTTTTACATCAATATCCCACTTGGAGTGATCGCCGCCCTGTTGACGCTGCAGTTTGTAAGAAGTCCCAAATACACGGAAAAAAGTGCTGTAAGAGATATCGACTGGCTAGGTATTGCACTCCTTGCAGTCTTTGTCGGAAGTCTTCAATATGTCCTGGAAAAAGGGCAGGAAGAAGATTGGTTCAACAACAGTACGATCACACTTCTCACTATTTTGAGTGGACTTGGTTTTTTCTTTTTTATATGGAGAGAATCGACATATCGAAACCCGGTCGTTCATTTGAAAGTGTTGAGTAATGGGAATCTGCGGATCGGGACTGTGATGTCTTTCATTCTTGGTTTTGGCTTGTATGGCTCAACTTTCATCATTCCATTATATACACAGTCAATTCTTGGATGGACTGCTACACAAGCAGGATTGCTCTTTGTTCCCGCCGCATTGACAACGGCCTTCATGATGCCATTCATTGGACAAATGTTGCAGAAAGGAGTTAAGCAACAGTATCTTGTTTCATTGGGATTACTGACGTTTTTCTTTTTCTGTTTCTGGGGTCACAATATCCTCACACCCGATACCCCCAAGTCGGCTTTTTTCTGGCCGCTGATACTCCGTGGAGTGGCCATGGGAATGCTTTTTATTCCCATCACAACGTTGTCGCTTAGTACCTTAAAAGGAAAACAGATCGGCGAAGGCGCAGCATTCACAGGAATGATGCGTCAGCTTGGTGGTTCTTTTGGGGTAGCTATTATCAGCACATTTATGGCAAGACAAACGATGACGCATCGCGGTGCTCTTGTGTCTAAACTGGATGTCACCGATCCTGAAGTGCAAAACCGGGTTTTGGCGATGCAACAATCCTTTGCAGCCAGGGGCCAGGATCCACATGCAGCATTCAAAGCACTTGATTATTCGGTGATGAAACAGGCGGCTGTGCTGTCGTACATGGATGCATTTCTGTATATAGGTCTCCTGTTTCTTGTTTGTATTCCATTTGTATTGCTCGTAAGAGGGAAAAGGAACAAGCAGGTGAAAATGGAACTGCATTAGAACGCCTTCTTCCAGCTATTATTTGCTCTATTGAAATCAGGCAATTTTTTATCCGGGTCAAGGACCACTTCTTTTACCTCGCTGGTTGTTTGTACACCGAATGTCCAGGTCGGACCACGCTGCCAAACTTCGACGGGTAAATTTATCCTGTGTTGCTGTCCATTTGCTTCTTTTACCACGACAGTAACAGGCATCACCATTTTGTCCAGGTTTTGAATAGTGATCAGCGATCCATTCTCTACTTTATCGTCGATATATTTTACATCTTTTACGGCCTGGTCAAGTTTCCAAGTGTTCAGCACCCAGCCTCGCCAGAACCAGCCGAGATCTTCGCCGGAAACATTTTCCATTGTATGAAAGAAATCCCAGGGTGTTGGATGTTTGAACGCCCAGCGACGAATATATTCACGAAATGCGGCATCGAACCTTGCTGAGTCCAGCACTACATCACGCAATGCATTCAGCATCATGGAAGGCTTTAAATATGCGGCAACGCCGAGATTGTCTTGCTGTATCACTTCAGGAATATTCATCAAACCATCCATCTGGTCACTGAAAACGTATTTCGTCATGTCACCCGGAAAGAAAGACGAACCTGCAAATTCTCCCTTATTAAAATTCTTGGTAGAAAGGCCATTTATAAAAGTGTTGAAGCCTTCATCCATCCATGCATATTTTCTTTCGTTACTTCCAACGATCATCGGGAACCATGTATGCCCGAACTCATGATCTGTCACTTCCCATAAACCACTCCCATTGCTATTATAAGCACAAAAAACAATTCCCGGGTATTCCATGCCGCCGACAGTACCCGCTACATTGGTGGCGACAGGATATGGAAACTCAAACCATTTACCTGAATTGTACTCAATCGAAGCTTTTACCATTTCGGTAGAGCGCTGCCATCCCTCTTTTTTTATGCTTTCAACGGGATAAACGCTTGCGGCAATGGCTTTTTTCCCGCTTGGTAAATTGATTCTTGCTGCATCCCACACAAACGCTTTCGAAGCAGCCCATGCCACATCTCGTGCACTTTGAATTTTGAATTTCCATGTGCAGCTTGCTTTGTTGGGACGTGAGTTTTTGTCATTGATCTCTTTTTCACTCCTGATCGCAACAGTCTTATCACTGTTCTTTGCCTGGGTCCAACGACTGAGCTGATCTGCCGTCAGGCAGTCCTGTGGGTTTTGCAATTCACCCGAACCCACTACGATCAGGTTGGCAGGAGCAGTAATATTGTATTCAATATCTCCGTATTCAAGGTAAAATTCTCCGGCGCCTAAGTACGGCAACGTATTCCAACCCTGTACATCGTCATACACGCACATGCGTGGAAACCATTGAGCCACTTCATAGACCCAGCCATTTTTTGTCTTTAATCTTCCCATGCGGTCCGTTCCGTATTCTGGAACATCAAATTGATAGCTGATCTTCATCTTAACCACTCCGCCCGATTTTAATTCATCAGCGAGCCAAACCTGCATACGTGTATCAGAAATGAGATATTTGGGAGCATAGGATTTTGTTCCCGCATTTACAGAGATCGATTTTATCACATCGCCCTCGGTAAATTTTGCATTGGCCCATCGACCACCCTGTTCCGTTGTAGTATACGACGCACGTGAATCGTTCTTATAAATATTCTGATCAACCTGCAACCAAAGGAACCTCAGATTATCAGGGCTGTTGTTGGTATAACTGATCTCCACCTCGCTTGTCACGCGATGTAAGCCCGTATCAAGAGTGCAATTGATCTTATAATCTGCCTTGTTCTGCCAATACTTTGGTCCCGGTTCACCACTACCCGTTCTGTAATCATTTGCTGATTGGGAATAGAAAAGTGGATCAAAAGCTTCGTGAGCATTATATTTTGATTCCTGAGCATAGGTAACGATCAAAAACAAAAACCCGGTAAAACAGAGGACAGATCTTTTCATTTATACTAATTTGAGATGTAAAATAAAGCAAAGGCAATGAAAGAGGGTACCGCTCAAAATATTTTAACTGTTTAAGGAAACAATGACTCGGCAAAGGCGATACTCCCGGGTTTACCAACGTCTACAAACCTGTCTCCCGTGTGGTCGTACCCAAGGATAATATGATCTGCAGCCAGTTTGAGATAAACTTCAACCAGGGAAAATTTCCCATGAAAAGGAACAAGTGAAAATATCTCCGGTTCAAAAACGACAACACAACTGTATGCTTTTTCGGTAAGGCCGGGTTTGTGGATCACGATCTTTTCTTCACCGGTTCTTGTATTTCTCCAACCGCAAAGCCGATCATTTTCATCAAATAAAAAATACCTTGAAGTTTTACGATTGGTCACGGCAAAAGAGATCAATGGCTTCTGTTTTTCGTGGAAGGCGATCAGGCTATCAAGATCAAGATCAGTAAGAATATCTACATTGCAGGTTACAAATCTCTCGCCTTGCTTAAAAAGATCTTTGGCTTTTAGAAGCCCGCCTCCTGTCTCAAGCACTTCATTTGTCTCATCGCTTATCACAATATCGCTTCCCCAACCATTATTTTGTTTTATAGCATCAATGATCTGACCGGCAAAATGATGAACATTGACGATCACATGTTTAATTCCGTATTGTTGCAAGTATTCAACATTTCGCTGAAGCAGACTTTTCCCATTTACCGGGGCAAGTGCTTTTGGATGAGAATTTGTCCACGGCTTAAATCTGGTTCCCAGTCCTGCCGCAAAAATCATTGCACCCCCCACCCCTAAAGGGGAGTTTTCATGCTTCCCTCTCATTGAGTCGTTTTTTCGTTTTTAAGTACTTGTCCATTCTTTCGATTTTACACGTTCCTGCTCTTTTAATATTTCCTCGTTTGAAAATGTAAAATATTTATTCCGTCATTCCTTAAAAAATTCTGTCGCTCTTCATCATTTATTCTCATTTTATCTGCATGATGAACCGAGCCGTCAACTTCATTGGGGAGCTTTAGAAAGTGGCAATAGCAATCGAGGATATAGATGGAATAGGGATGTTTCCTCCGGGACTCAAAGACCAAAGGCTTTGTTTTCAAATAACCCCATAGTAAACGCTCTGCATGAGTCTCATTATTTCTATTCTCTCTGGCCAATTGGAACAGTGGCTGTAAGGCTCCCCCAAGCATTTTTTTATTCATTCGTGTTAAATTTTATTTCTCCCCTTCAGGGGCCCGGGGGTGTATTTTGCCAGTTCTTTTCATCTTGTACGCAGTGTCTCAGTTCAATCTTCACTTTGAATTTATTTCTTAAATGCCTGGCAAGCGCATCTGCTGCATATACACTTCGATGCTGACCACCGGTGCATCCGAAACTCACCATTAGGCTTTCAAAGCCACGGCCAATATAATCTTCCACTGTGATATCAACGATGTCAAACACACTGTTCAAAAATTCATTCATTCTTGTCTGCTGTTGCAAATAATCCATTACACTTTTGTCCCGGCCATGCCTTGTCTTAAATTCCTGGATCCGCCCGGGATTTAGTATTCCCCTGCAATCAAAAACAAATCCTCCTCCATTGCCCGAATCGTCTTGCGGTATTCCCTTCCTGTAAGAAAAACTGCAAATTTTTACTACCAGTGGTGTTTGATCATTAGCCTGTAAAGGAGTGAAGTGTTCAACCACCTCGTCACTTACACAAATGCCCAATACCTTTGCAAATTCAGGCACAGAAATACCAAGACTTTGATTGTCAAAAAACCATTTAAGATTTCTTAAGGCTAATGGAATGCTTGTCAAGAATTGCGCCTTGCGTTCAAACAAACCGCGGAAACCGTAGGCGCCAAGCACCTGTAGCAATCGTATCAGCACATACCCATTGTATTGACTGCGGAAAATATTTCTATCAAGAGGCGCACCAATCAAATTCTCAAATGCATTCATGTAATCAACCAATAAATTCTCTTTCCATTCATCCGGTAAATTGGCTCTTGCCTGCCAAAGCATAGATGCTACATCATACTGTGGCGCGCCTTTCATGCCACCCTGGTAATCGATAAAATGAATTGAGGCCCTCTCCAGACTTCCCCCCGACGCAGAGGCTCGATCTACCAGGATATTCCGGCTTTGAAAATCCCGGAACATAAAATATTTATACTCCGTATGTGTCAGATAAGTGCTTAGTGCCTCAAAGTCATCAATTAGTTTTTGTTTATTATAAGGTTTACGTAAAGCGTCCAGGAAATAATATTTGAAGTACAGCAAGTCAGCCATGATGGCCTGCTTGCCAAATTCTGTATTGGTAAGACAAAGATTATAATTCAACCCTTCATCGCCTGTTACATGCAGGTCGGCCAAAGCTTCAAGGCTCCTTTTAAAAAGAAGATACACTTCGTCGGTAAATTTTTTTTCTTCCAGGATGCTAAGAAGAGATACATCGCCAAAGTCCTCCTGCAGGTAAGCTGATATATTATCATTGACAGCAAGGATCTTGGCAACCGGGAGATCTTTTTTCCGGAAATGCTTTGAGAAATAAATAAAAGTTTCATTCTCCTTGATATTGGCCCCGTATGTTCCGATCACAGAGTCACTTGTATCATATAACCGAAAATATCTTCTTTCACTGCCCGATTGTGGCAGGACGTCCAATCGTTTATGCTCTGTGCCTTTCCACTCTTTGTATAGTTCAGAAAGGGCATCAATCATTGACTGCATATGGCAAAAATAAGTATTGAGTTGAGTAGTCGTGCAGGATTAACAAATATGTTAGTTAATTGGTGCCTGGTTAAATATTCCCTGTAGATATGCTTTATCAGTATCGCTAAGAGTGGAGGCGAGTATAAGCTTTTCGGTGGCGATTTTGTCCAAACCGTCAATATCTGCTTTGACAAATTGGGACGAAAATTGAGTCGCGTCATCTATTCCATAGTGCCGGTAAAAATGCTGTGCCAGCAAGCCGGTGCAATTCTTAAAAATCACCCGTATAAGATTGCTATTGCAGAAATATGTGTCCCTAAACTCAACATTTTCAAATAAAACATTCTGAAAAAGGCAAGTTATAAGTGCAGAACTTTCAATTATGCAGTTTCTGAAAGTGCAATTAGTGAATGACGCGCCTGTGAATGAGCATTGATACATTTTTAGAGTTGATGGATGTCTTACATCTTCCCCGTCAAAAACTACTTCTTCACATGTAGTAGTATTAAAATTCACCTGTTGCAGATATATTTTTTCAAATCTGCCTTTGAAAAATTTACAGTTTTCGAAAGTTGTACCAGGTTCCGCTGTTCCTCCCCGAAACGTGCAATTGTAAAAAGTATTCCACTCAAAAGAGCTTCCACTTATGCGACCAATATTAAGAAAGCCGACATCTACTATCGTGGATGAGGCTATGGCTGAACGTATGATATTACAGGTAGACGTATTAAAAAAGGCCATGAACACGTAATTGAAATCGTTCTGATAAAAGTTCATGTCAAGTTCTTTAAAGCGGTTGTATCTTTTCTTTGCCCCAATCACCTTGTAATACTTTTGTTTGATCCGGTCCCATCCCCTCGTCCGCGCATTATATGCTCTTCGTAAAAGTCGTGAATAGGTATCCGCCGTAATTTGCTTATGCCAAAGCAACTCGTACCGCTTTTTGACTATCAGGCTTAGTGAGCCTTCCTTGTAAGTTTCAAGTAATTCCTTCGAAGAGGCATTTTCCAAATTGTACACTGACTCGCTGGCCGATTGTTTTGATGTCGTTGCAGGGTTCGTTTCATTGTCGGCGATCCTTTGCTCATGATTTTTTTTCTCGTCTTCAAATTGTGAAGCATTCAGATCGTCCCAAACTCTCTCCACGTCACGCAACCTTTGGTCAATCGGTGCAGTTTGCACAAAAAAGTTCCGGTTTATGTCAAGGACTTCTGATAAAATATCCAATAGTTCCTGCCGGTTACTATATTGTAGTAAAGCGCCACATATAGCATTCGTGATGTCATAGTCAAGCTCTGTATACAACCTGCTTAATAAGACATTTGTAGTGTGCCTTTCAAACCGCCGATCTTTTTTAAAAAGGCTAAGCGTTGATATTGCGGCTAATACTTCTTCTTTTTCCTTTTTGAAAATGTTAGCGTTCGTCTCTTTAAAAAGCTGTGACTTCCTTTCGTAGCGAAATTTTGACAGTGCATTTAACCCTGCGACAATAGAGGAAATAATGCCAATGATCCACGTCAGGTTGGCCCCGGTGAAAAAGGAATCCATACGATAAAGTATAAAAGTATATGTGAAAAGCTACAATTTATTTAGGTTTTGACAAAGGGTTCATAAAGATGGAGACAAACTATTTTACCTTTGCATCCATACGCTTGCTATGAATTATCAGCCAAAAAATAAGATCCGTATTGTAACGGCAGCTTCACTTTTTGATGGCCATGACGCAGCCATCAATATTATGCGTCGCATTCTTCAAAGCAAAGGCGCTGAGATCATACACCTCGGACATAACAGGAGTGTCAAAGAAATTGTTGAAGCAGCGATCGAAGAAGACGTGCAGGGCATTGCTATTACCAGTTACCAGGGAGGTCACGTAGAATTTTTCAGGTACATGAAAGATCTCCTGGATGAAAATGGATGTGGTCATATAAAAATATTTGGTGGCGGCGGTGGAACGATCCTGCCGCAGGAAATTGAAGAATTACAGAAGTATGGTATCACTAAAATTTATTCTCCCGACGATGGAAGAAAAATGGGATTGGAAGGAATGATCGACGATGTGATAAGGCAATGTAGCCCCCTCCCAACCTCCCCCGGTGGGGGCGGCGATTGGCTACACTCTGAATTTTGGGAAGCGCCAAAAAAATGGAATAACAAATTACCATTGGGAGAAAAGAAAGATATAAGAAAAATAGCAAGGGCCATTACGGAGGCGGAAGTCGGAATTAAAACTGAGTTTGAGTATAATGGCTCTATTACCGTTGACCAATTCAAAGCAGATCCTTTTATCTATTCGAAACTTAAGGAATTCACGCTGTCTCACCGAAAAGAACCGACAATGGCCGAAACTCTTTTGTGGGAAAAGCTTAGAAATAAAAAGGAAGGATATAAATTTCGGAGGCAACATATCATTGGACAATTTATTGCGGATTTTGTTTGCCTGAAAAAAGGATTGATCATTGAAGTGGATGGCAATTATCATCAGCTCCCTGAAATGAAATTCAGCGATGAGGAAAGAACCAGAGCATTAAAAGGATTGGGTTTTGATGTTTTAAGATTTAATAATGATGAAATCATTTATGACAGCGAAAACGTTCTAAAGCAAATTAATTCTCATCTTTCAAAACTTCCCGATAAAGAAATTGACGAAGAAAAAGATGCGAGGCATCAAAAAGCCCCCTCCACCGGAGGGGGAAAAGGGGAGGCGCCTGTTCTCGGCATTACAGGCACTGGTGGCGCCGGAAAGAGTAGCGTCACAGATGAAATTGTCAGGCGCTACCTCAACAACTTCACCGATAAGACGATCGCGGTAATTTCAGTAGATCCTTCCAAGAAAAAAACAGGCGGCGCGTTGCTGGGTGACAGGATACGGATGAACTCTATCTCTCATCCGCGGGCATATATGCGCAGTCTTGCCACCAGGGAAAGTGATAAAGCGTTGAGCAAATACGTTGAAGAAGCGATCGACATCTGCAAATCAGCCGGGTTCGATTTTATTATCCTCGAAAGTGCAGGAGTGGGACAAAGTGATGCGTCCATTTCAGACTACTGTGACGTAAGCTTATATGTGATGACACCTGAATACGGAGCTGCGTCCCAATTAGAAAAGATCAACATGCTCGACTATGCCGACCTTGTCGCTATCAATAAATTTGATAAAGCGGGTGCTCTTGATGCATTAGCGGATGTGCGCAAACAATACAAACGAAATCATCAGTTATTCAGTGCAAAGGATGATGATCTTCCGATCATCGCCACCATGGCGAGCAAGTTCAATGATGATGGCATCAATCATCTGTTTGAACTGATGCTGAAAGCGATTGAAAGGAAAACAGGTAGCAGATTTGAAGAATTTCAATTTAATGAAACAGCAAAGGTGTCGCAGGCGATCATTCCCTCGGCTCGTGTTCGTTACCTGAGTGAGATCACTTCAATCATCCGGGAATATGACCAATTGGTAAAAGACCAGGCAGCGATAGCTTCCAAATTATATCAACTCCATGGAGCACTAACAATTCTAAAATCCAAAGATAAAAAAGTCTCCCCTGCCGGGGGAGACCTGCCTACTGCGCCTTCGCTGAAGATTCAGCGGAGCGAGGCCGGACAGGCAGGTTTAGAGGGGGCTATTGAAGAACAAATAAAATTTTACACCGACCAATTAACGCCTGTCAGCCGGAAATTGATCCAAAAATGGCCTGAAAAAATAAAGGCCTACCTGGAGAATTATTATGAATATAATGTCCGTGATAAAAAAATCCAACAGGAAATGTTCACGACTAGTTTATCAGGGACAAGGATCCCGAAAGTCGTTTTGCCAAAATACAAGGATTGGGGTGATATCCTGAGATGGCAGGCACAGGAAAATACCGCTGGTCGTTTTCCATTTACAGCAGGAGTTTTCCCCTTAAAACGCGAAGGAGAAGATCCAACGCGAATGTTTGCCGGAGAAGGAACACCCGAGCGAACCAATAAGCGCTTCCATTATGTTTCTGTTGACCAGCCGGCTAAAAGACTATCTACTGCATTTGATAGTGTAACCTTATACGGCGAGGACCCTGATCATCGACCTGATATCTATGGTAAAACCGGAAACAGCGGTGTAAGTATTGCCACCGTGGATGATGCAAAAAAATTATATAGCGGCTTTGACCTTTGCGACCCAAAGACTTCGGTGAGCATGACCATCAATGGACCGGCACCCATCATTCTCGCATTCTTTTTAAATGCGGCGATTGATCAACAATGTGAGAAAAAAATAAAAGAACTGGGACTGGAAAAGGAACTGGAAAGAATTCAAAATTCAAAATTTAAACCTAAAAATAAACCTGTCTATTACGACACGCTTGCGCCGGGACGATTGCCTGAAGGAAACAATGGTTTGGGATTACAGCTTTTAGGATTGAGTGGTAACGAAGTGCTGCCTGCTGAGATATATGATGAATGCAAACAGATGGCTTTACAACAAGTAAGAGGAACGGTACAGGCAGATATTTTAAAAGAAGACCAGGCTCAGAACACTTGCATCTTCTCAACCGAATTTGCGTTGAAGCTGATGGGAGATGTCCAGGAATATTTTATTCAAAACAAGATCCGGAATTTTTATAGCGTCAGCATCAGCGGATATCACATTGCTGAAGCCGGGGCCAATCCGGTCACGCAATTGGCGTTCACTCTTGCCAATGGGTTTACTTATGTTGAATATTATCTAAGCCGCGGAATGAACATTGATGATTTTGCTCCCAACCTGTCTTTTTTCTTTAGCAACGGAATGGATGCGGAATACAGCGTGATCGGCCGCGTGGCCCGAAGAATTTGGTCCAAGGCCATGAAGTATAAGTATAAGGCCAACAAAAGAAGCCAGATGCTGAAATATCATATACAAACTTCTGGTCGCAGTTTGCATGCCCAGGAAATTGACTTTAATGATATACGCACTACGCTGCAGGCCTTGTACGCTATTTATGATAATTGTAATTCACTCCACACGAATGCTTATGATGAAGCCATTACTACTCCCACGGAGGAAAGTGTACGAAGAGCCATGGCCATTCAACTGATCATTAACCGTGAGTTGGGTTCTGCAAAAACAGAAAACTTTATACAGGGCAGTTTTGCTGTTGAAGAATTGACTGACCTTGTCGAAGAGGCTGTAATGATCGAATTTGACCGACTAACAGAAAGGGGAGGAGTGTTGGGTGCCATGGAAAGAATGTACCAGCGAAACAAAATACAGGAAGAAAGTTTGTACTACGAGCATCAAAAACACACCGGCGAATTACCAATCATTGGCGTTAATACTTTTCTCAATAAAAAAGGAAGCCCGACGATCATTCCCAATGAGGTAATCCGAAGTACACGCGAAGAGAAAGAGCAGCAGATCGCCAACCTCCGGTCATTCTGGAAACGCAACGAAGCTGAAAGAGAAGAAGCTTTGAAGAAATTAAAAGAGGCAGCAATCAGCGACGGCAATCTCTTTTCACAATTAATGGAAACGGTAAAGTACTGTTCGCTGGGTCAAATTACGCACGCCCTATATGAAGTGGGGGGGCAGTACAGAAGGAATATGTAAAAAATGCCTTTGTTGATGGCATGATATTTTATTAAAAGTAGATGAATTGATCACTTAAAATATATTTTATGTCAAAGATCTTATGGGGATTTACACTGGGTCTCATTACAGGTATTTTATTAGCACCTGAAAAAGGATCGGAAACGAGACGACGCATCAGCCGCCGGGCTAATGATCTGAAGGATAGATTCAATGACTTTGTTGACAGTGTTACGGAAAAATTTGATTCGTTCAGAGACGATGCCGAGAGCATGGCAAACAGTGCCAAACGGGAAGCAAGATCATTCGCCGGCGACACCAGGAGCGGTATGTAAGTAGAATTTTTTACCCGTACTAAACTGCAGCCTTCATGGACTGCAGTTTTTTATTAGGACAATCAGGTAGCCCCATTTTTATCGGGTACCATGAATTCCAGGAGGCCCTTTCGCAACTCGATTTCAATCTCAACACCTTTCTCGATTTTGATTATCTCGTCATCTACATGCATATGAGTACCTTCCCAACTTACAGCGATCTCCTTTGCTTTAAATTGATGGAAGGTATAAGGCGACTCGACTCCTTTCAATTTATCCGAAATATAGGCCGCTAAATTCTCCTTATCCTTTTCGGGTATCAGGATCACTTCAAATTCGCCATCACCCGGATCTCCGTGGGGAGAAAGAAAAAGATTGGGACCTATAAGTTTAGTGTTCATTATCTCTGTCATTAAAAATTTCCCGGAGTGATCAATGCCATCCATTTTCAAATTGCACTGCTTTGGTTCGTAAGAGAAAATGATCTCGTGAAGGCTCTCAAGTGCCGTCCTTATCTCCTGCTCTGGGGTTTGAATCTCCTTTTTTCCAACTTTCTTCATTTTTTTGATCAGGTAAGGAAATAAGCCGTAGCCAAGACTTTCCAGGAAAAATTCAACCTTTGGCAGATGGTAAATCCTTCCCACATCAAACTCCTTTATATGGCCGTGATGCCAGGATTGGATAATTTCTTCTGTACTGCCTTCTATATTCAACGTCTGGGCAATGTTATTGGCAGTGCCCAGCGGCAATAATGCGATCGGCCACGTTTTTTCTGATAGTTTGCGATCCAATAACTCTTTGGTTATTTTCCTGATGGTCCCGTCCCCCCCCGCGGCTACAATAAAATCGACCTTCTCGTCTATGTCCTTCCAATTCTTTTTCATGGATGAATATTGGCATTCAAAGCCATTCTTTTCCATCAGGGAGGTTAATTCCTCCCTGTCGTGATCTTCGTTTCCCGCAGTGGGGTTATGTAACAGGTTAACAATCTTCATAAAAAAAATTACCAACTGTATAGCAATAAAACTGTACCATTTTTGAAATGGCATGAAAATGTATTATAAAATGGGTATGAAGATCCTGGTAACAAATGACGATGGCATCTATAGCCCCGGGATTGCAGCACTGGCAAAAGCAGCAAGAAACTTCGGAGAGGTACAGATCGTGGCACCAGACGTGGAACAATCGTCGATGGGGCACGCAGTGACACATTCACGCCCTCTGTCTTACAGAAAATCACCGATCAATTTTGAAGGAGTTGAGGCATTCCGCGTAAACGGCACGCCTGCCGATTGTGTTGCCCTGGGTGCCCATATAAACAATATAACAGACGTAGTGCTTTCGGGCATAAATATGGGACCAAACCTGGGAAACTCGATGTGGCATTCGGGCACTCTTGCCGCAGCCAAGCAGGCAGTGTTGTTAGGAATGAAGGGTATTGCCTTTAGCACACCTGTGGGAAAAGCCGAACCCGATTTCAATGCCCTGGACTCTTATGTGGAAGAAACTTTGAGGATACTTTTAGAAACTCCGGGGCTTTCTCTATTCAATGTGAATCTGCCTTCGAAACCAAAAGGAATCAAATGGACAAGACAGTCAGTAAGATTTTATGATGGAAAAGTTGTTCCAGGTATTGATCCTATGGGAAGAAAACATTACTGGTTTACTATAAGTCCACTGGAACCAGCCGAAGAAGGAACGGATCGGTGGGCTGTAGAAAATGATTTTGTTTCAATCACACCACTGAGATTAGATCTGACAAATGAAGAGGAATTAAAAAAGTTTCGGCAAAAGCAAACGGTATAAAGACTATACAACCTGGTCTTCAAGTTTTCGTTTGCTTGCAAGGCACTTTCCATGTATGATCTCACTCATCGATTTTTCGTAAACTTTGCTTTCGAGCCATGAGATAATATCGAGATAAGCCAGGGACCGTGTTTCAAAACGGCTTTTTTCAAGATGTTTTATTTTTTGCAATAGCTTTTCAAGCTCCGGTTTCAATTCGCGGCGTGTTAGCCTGAAAGAAGCCCTTAAAAATTTGAATATTTCCTCCTCTATTACGGTGATGGTTTCCATTTTTGTCATGTACCTGTAGACCGATTTGATCAGCGAGTCCATGATATCAAAATTTTCCAGTTCATAATGTGCAAGCAGGTGCAAGAGCCTGGCGTAGCATTGAATATCGTAGCGCAGATCAACATTGTCATTAATGATGCGATGCAGATAATCGATACAAGTGGCATAGTCGCCACTTCCAAAATACAGCGTGGCTAATTTATAATTAAAGACCAACACACGATGGTTGTCAAAATAAAGAGCATATTCTTCCAATTTGCTTTCAATAAAGGGAACTAAAGAAAGACCCTCTTTAAAAGTGCCGTGCATAAAATGCTGGTTGATCTTTGCGGTATACAGATAAATGAAGGTTTGCACCTTGAAATTTTCATGCTGGTTGGCAATGAGCGTTTCTGCAAATTCTTCAAACCGCCGCAGCGAATCTGCAAACCCCTTGTAATTGCGAAGGTCAAAATGTGCATTTAAAATATTATGCATACCCTTTATGTAATGGCCTGTCTCGACCGGGATCATCACCGAGTGTTCATCAAAGAGATCAATCCATTTCTGCGCATAGCGATAATACTTCAAAAAATCCTGGCAAATAAAAGCGTACCAACATGAACTTTGGTATAGGTACAATCGCTCATAAAATCCCGATAGTTTTCTTGCATTGGACGGAAGATTTTGATTGAAGTACTTCTTTACTTTTTTTTCCTCTTCTTCATTTCTTGCATGTCCAAACTTTACATACCAGCTGTACATCTGCAAAGCAAGATTGGATAGTTTCGTGATGTTTTTTCTTCGTTCATTTACGTCAATCGCCTCCTCTGTCAACTTCTCCGGCCTGTTTTGCATACTGCGCGTAATATGCAGTGTCTCAATTTTCTTTTCCAGCGAAATCGCCTGTCCAAGAAGACTGTCCTGGAAATATGCGTGAGCAAGTTCTTTTACCTTGTCCAGTATTTTAAGGCTTTGCATATATAAGCCGCGATTATATAAAATGCGGGCATAATCGAGTTGCTCATGCAATTGCATATCGATACTATCGGTGGACTTTATCAGGCGAAGGCTTGCCAGTAGCTCTTTATACAGATGAGTTTTTAAATTGGCGAGCTGTGTCTTTGTGATGTTCGGCATCTTTTTCAGCAGTGCCTTTTCATCATACTCTTTTAGCTTATCCATTGCATCAAAAAGCTGGATGATTTTCAGATCTTCCTTGCCCGAACTCCTCTTAATATAGAGCTTAAAATTTCGTTTTTCCGACTTCTGAAGGGAGTGGATCAGCTGAAAGAGGGAGTCCGTAAACCGGTTGGCCATAATCAATTATTTTGTCTGAAACCAGTTAAAATCAATGGTTTAGACCAGTTCAAATTTCTTTGTCGTCATGAAATCGATGATAAGTTGGCGGCAAAACTACCTGGGCTCAACTTATTTTTGTTCCCGAATGATTTTTATGGCAGGCAATGTTTGAAGCAGATGTTTTGAGGCTATAGAAATCAAAGCTGCTAAAAACAGCGCAAAGATAGCATAGAACTTTTTTTCATATGGCAAGCAATCGTTAGAGGCCCTCTGTTTCTACAGCGGGGCTTTTTTTTTGCACCACTTCACTATATTAAAGCAGTCTGAACTGAACACCCTTAGAAGTCTTTCGCGGTTTGGCGTTTCCGAATACAGTTCGTCCATCATATTTCCACGATTCATCTCTCTCTTTTTCGATCAGGGCATGAAAGTTATTTTGAGGAATGAAATTCTCTTCCGCTTGTTGTGCAACTTTTGTTAACGCTTTTATCGCTTCTTGTTTATCTGATTGTCCAAGTTTTGATCTATGGACTGCTGCCTGAAGTGTAGCAATTGTTTCGTCATATACCTTCAGGGGTACGGGAAAGGGATGACCATCTTTTCCTCCGTGTGCAAAGGCGAATCGTGCGGGGTCTTTAAACCTCGAAGCTGTTCCATGTATTACTTCGCTGACCAGCGTCAGTGACTGCAACGTCCTTGGGCCAACTCCCTGTAGCAACAGCAATTCCTCAAAATTTTCAGAATGGAGATCGTGAGCGAGCCAGAGAATGGTTCCCAGTCTTTTCAGGTCAATATCTTCGCTCCCGATGTCGTGATGTGAAGGAAGGATCAGTTGTTGAATTTCCTGCAACATCAGCTCTGGCTTTTCTTTGGTGATCTTAATTATGCCTTCCTTTGTTGGCGATGCTTCTTTGGCTGTAAGGTTTAAGATCTGGCCCTGGTTTATCCCACAGATGGCCGTATGAGGCTCTTCCACAAACGACGTGATATTTTCTGAATGCCAATGATAACGCCTTGCCGTCTTATCGCCTGGCCTCATTCCTTGTTGAACAACCGTCCATTCTCCGCTGTCACTTACAATAAAATTGTGCGTGTACAATTGGAAGCCATCCTGTATTGCAGTATTGTCAACTTTCGCACTTAGTTTACTACAGCGCACAAGCTCATCTCCATCAAGTCCTGTATACTCTGCGAGATCCAATAATTCTTTTGGTGCTTCTTTAGAAAATTTTCCCTTACCTCCGCAAATAAAAATGCCCAGTTCTTTGGCATGAGGATTCACTGCTCTCTTTAATGCACCCATTACTGAAGTTGTAATGCCTGATGAATGCCAGTCCATTCCCATTACTGCTCCCAAACTCTGAAACCAAAATGGATCACTCAGCCTGCGAAGCAACTCATGTTTTCCATATTCTATAACAATGGATTCAGTGATAGCAAGACCAAGCCTGGCCATCCTTTCGGCTAGCCATTTGGGCACATAACCATAATGCAACGGAAGATCTGCAGAACCTGAGCGTTTCATATAATTAAATGTACGATCCGCGAGTGAAGAAATGACCCTGGGCAAAATTATTTTAATTCTTTCGGGTTCGAAGAAAAAACCAAGTGAAATGCAACTAAAAAATGAGAGCTTCTTAATTAAAAGAAGCTCTCCAGATCTTTTCGAGTTTTCCTGCGCTGGCATTACCCAGATCAGGTACAATGGGTATTTCTCAGCTTTTCAGTTGTGAAGCACCCGTTTCGAAAAGACCTTTTGTTAATAATTGTTAAGTAAAAACCGTGCCATTAGCGACTTGAGTATTTGGGTCTTCAAATATTCCATTTTTTCATATTGATGGTATGTGTTTTGTCTTTTCTGAATTGCCGCTTATAACAAATAAAAGATAGCACCGCATATTTAGTGACTATTGGTCGTCGAATATAAAAAATCAATTATTTCTGCTATGGGAGAAAAATTAAAAATGGAATATGAGGAAGAAAATTTTTCTACATGCCGCATTTCTTACCGCGAATTTTATCGGCCTGTTTTCCCGGGCGCAGGATAGCAGTTATATTACCTCAACTGTTCAGTGGGATCTCGCGACCACGATTGCCTATGCGAAACAAAATAATATCCAGGTAAACATCGTAAAGCTCGATGAAAGGTTAAGTGAACAGGATCTGCTATTAGCAAGAGCCGCAAAATATCCGAATCTATCGGGAATGGCGACGCAATCACTTACACACAGCGGCAATACAAACCCGGTAGTCGGAGGCTTTCAAACACAATCAAATCTCGCAGGGAATTATGGTCTCAACTCCGCATGGACGATCTATCGCGGGGGTTATTTGAATAATGATGTGAAATCAAAAAATCTGCAACTGCAGGCTGCAAATCTGAACACCGAGGTCACACAAAACGATGTTACACTGCAGATCACCCAGGCCTATTTAAATATATTGCTGGCAAAAGAGAGTATAGTTTATTCCGAAGAACTCTCAAAAGCTTCGCAAGCGCAGTACGAGCAAGGGAAAACCCGCTATAATGCAGGAAGCATTGCAAAAAAAGATCTATTACAATTGGAAGCACAGGCCGCAGGCGACCAATACAATCTTGTCAATGCGCAAAATCAATATCGTCAAAACGTTCTCGTTTTAAAACAAATTTTACAATTACCATCCAGCACCGATTTTAAACCTGTATTGCCGGATACATTATTGGCTGAACAGGCAATCCCATCATTACCGGAAGCACAACATGCAGCATTGCAAAACCGCCCGGAGATAAAGTACAATCAATTACAAATGCAAGTTGCAGAAACAGAACTGCAAAAGGCAAGGGCAGGCTACAAGCCAAGCGTCAGCCTTGGTGGCTCTATTGCAACAGGGTATTCAGACAACCAGGATGTAAAATATTTTAATCAGGTAAACAACAATCTTTACCAACGCGTGGGCGCAACACTATCGATTCCCATTTTTGATAACCGGACCAACAAAACAAATGTGGAGAGATCAAAGATTCTGATCGACCAGGCCAGGCTGACATTAGACCAGGCGAAGACAACTTTAAATCAACAGATCGAACAGGCATATATAGCCGCCCTGAATGCGCAGGCGCAATACCAAAGCGCAGATGCACAATTGCAGGCCAATCGTGAGGCTTACAATATTTCCCTGGAACAATTGAAACTTGGCGCTATCACCACTGTTGATCTTTTAGTGCAGAGAAATCTTTATGTACAATCATTACAAAATTTTATAGAGGCAAAATATAATTCGATTCTTAATACAAAAATTTATGAATTCTATATGGGGCAGCCCATTGCATTATAGAATAAAAAAAGGGATATGAAAAAAAGAAAAACCATATTGTGGATCTCAATCATTCTTATGGTAGTGTTGATAGCCGCTGTTTGGGCTGTCAGGCACCGGTCACCGGAAATTGTTTTGGCTACAGAAAAGCCACATCTTGGATACATCGCCAATGCAGTGACAGCTACGGGCACCGTGCAACCGGTCGATACTGTTGCGGTAGGCACGCAGGTTTCGGGAACGATCAGTAAAGTCTATGTAGATTTTAATTCAAAGGTTAAAAAAGGGCAGCTTCTTGCGGAGCTGGACAAAACGATTTTAAATGCCCAGGTACAGCAGATTGTCAGCAGCATTCAACAGAGTCAAAGCCAATTAACATATCAACAGAGTAATTTAAACAGGCAATCACAGCTATACAATGCGGGAGCTATCAGTAAGGCTGATCTCGAGACGGCACAGAACGAATTTAAAGTAGCACAGGGTGCGCTTAAATCTGCGCAATCACAATTGCAGGTGGCACAAAAAAATCTTTCACTGGCAAGTATTTACTCACCGATTGATGGCACAGTACTTTCAAGAAATGTAAGTGAGGGCCAAACTGTCGCGGCAAGCTTTAATACGCCAACCTTATTCAGTATTGCAAAGGATCTTACACAAATGCAAGTTGGCGCTGCTGTTGATGAAGCTGATATTGGTAATGTAAAAAAAGGTCAACGTGTATCATTTACAGTAGATGCATTTCCCGATGACGTGTTTGACGGAACTGTCTCTGAAGTTCGATTACAACCTAGCGTTTCAGCCAACGTGGTGACCTATACCACCATTATCAATACCGCTAATGATCAATTGAAGTTAAAACCAGGAATGACTGCCAACATAACGATCTATACAAAAGAAGCAAATAATGTATTGCTCATCTCAGCGCGTGCCACCAAATTCAAGCCTGATTCCACGATCATGCAGAAATATAAAGTTATAGATCAAAGAAAAAAAACATCCGGGCAGCAAACGGCAAGTGCTCCCGGTGCAAGCGATAATCCGGGCAGGACAAATGGAGAAATGAACAGAGATAATCGGGTGGCTGATTCCAGCGGGATAAAAAGAGCGTCTGTATGGGCATTGAATGGAAACACATTGATACGACGGTTCATTCGAACGGGACTTGAAGATGGAACACAAGTGCAGGTGCTCAGTGGACTAGGGCCTAATGATGAGATAGTTGATGGCATACAGCAGGCGGGAGTAAAATCAAATTCAAATAACAATCAAAGAAGTCCATTTATGCCGCAACGAAGAGGTGGGCAGGGGAACAACCGCGGAACGGGAAGCGGGCAAACCGGCGGAAACCGTCCGCAACGATAAAACAAAATAGAAATGGGAAGTAAAATTTTGGAAATACACGATCTGAAAAGAGAATTCAAAATGGGCGCTGAGATAGTGAGAGCACTGAAGGGTGTTTCGTTTTCTGTGGAACAGGGAGAATTTGTTACCATCATGGGAAGCAGCGGTTCGGGAAAGACCACTTTGCTGAACATTTTAGGATGTCTTGATAAACCTACTGAGGGGACTTACATCCTGGATAACGTCGATGTGAAAGAACTTTCGAGAAATGAGTTGTCCCAATTGAGAAACAGAAAAATCGGTTTCGTGTTCCAGGCTTATAATTTACTCGCAAGAACTTCAGCGATCGAGAATGTTGAGCTACCCTTGCTGTATAATTCTTCCATTTCGACATCCGAACGGCATAGAATGGCAGTGAGGGCACTCGAGGCGGTTCGTCTTTCTGATCGCCTGGACCATTTGCCTAATCAACTATCTGGCGGTCAGCAACAGCGCGTGGCTATTGCGAGAGCTTTGGTAAATGAACCCGTAATGATCCTCGCTGATGAGGCAACAGGGAATCTCGATTCGAGAACATCGTACGAGATCATGGCTTTATTCCAGGAACTCAATAAACAGGGCAGAACCATTGTATTTGTCACACATGAACCTGACATCGCTGCATTCAGTAGCAGGACTATCACTTTAAAAGATGGCCGGGTAGTAAAAGATAGCAAAAATGGAAATATTCGTTCCGCAAAAGAAGTTCTCGCCGGGCTGCCTGTAACGGAAGATTATTAAATAGGTTACCGGTTACTGGTTGGCACGAAACAAGATGGAGACAATGAAATGAAAATTATCAATCTCATACGAATTGCGCTAAGGGCATTGCAACGAAATAAACTTCGTGCATTTCTCACCATGCTTGGGATCATCATTGGTGTCGGCGCGGTGATTGCGATGGTAGCAATCGGCCAGGGTTCAAAAAAAAGTATCCAGGATCAATTATCAAGTATGGGATCAAACATGATCACCGTTCGTCCGAATAGCAACCAGGCGCCAGGCGGCGCTGCGAGGTTGGATGCAAGCACGGTACAAAGTCTTACACTTGATGATATCAAGGCGATTCAGTCACAGGCACAATATATAAATGCGGTATCACCCGCGGTGCAAGGACGAGGACAGGCTATCAATGGGGCGCTTAACTGGCCCACCACCATGCAGGGAGTGAGTCCGGACTTTTTGTCTATTCGCAACTGGCCATTAAAGGGTGGTGTTCCCTTTGGCAATGAAGATATCAGTGGTGCAACAAAAGTTTGCCTGATTGGTCAAACTGTTGTCGAGAATATCTTTGACCCGGGTGATGATCCGGTGGGAAAAACAATTCGCTTCAATAAAATTCCTTTTAAGATCATCGGCGTGCTGGCAGAAAAAGGCGAGAATGCGTTCGGCCAGGACCAGGATGATATTATATTAGCACCCTACACAACTGTTCAAAAAAGAATTCTTGCGATCCCCTACATTCAGACCATCTACGCATCGTCTACAAGCTCCGAAACATCTGAACCTGCAACCCAGGAGTTAAGCCAGATCCTCCGGAGCTCGCACAAATTGGCTAATACGGACCAGGATGATTTTACGGTCCGAACGCAGGCGGAACTGATAAATACATTCAGTTCAACGAGTGAACTATTAACTGTTTTGCTAGCGGCCATTGCCGGTATTTCATTGTTGGTGGGTGGCATTGGAATCATGAATATCATGTACGTGTCAGTGACCGAAAGAACAAAAGAAATTGGTTTGCGTATGTCCATCGGTGCAAGAGGTGTCGACATCCTGATGCAGTTTTTGATCGAAGCCATTGTAATAAGTATTACCGGCGGTATCATAGGAGTATTCCTGGGACTACTTGCGTCAAAACTCATCACTGTATTTTTATCGTGGCCAACCCTGGTCTCAGAATCATCAATTGTTTTGTCGTTTGTGGTTTGCGCTATTACAGGCATCTTCTTTGGATATTACCCTGCACAAAAAGCATCGAGACTTGATCCCATTGAAGCATTGAGATATGAATAATTAATATAACTTCTGGCAGGCATTGCAATAAAATGTTCTGCGGTTGGTTTTCCCCAAATGTTTCCTGATAATTTGTGAGCCGTCCCTGGGGCAAATTTTCCTGGTATGCACGAGCCAGTGTTTTTTCAGAACGTATTGTCTTTTCCATTCAAGGAAGTCAAAGCTATATTGACGGGCTTCCCTGATCAATTCTGTCAATTTTTTTGGGGGCAGGCTACCCACTCTTGTTCTTGGATGGACTTTAATTCTAAAAAGAACTTCGTTCTTGATAATGTTGCCAACGCCTGCAAAAATTGTTTGATCAAGCAATGCGTCGCACACCAAAGTTTTTGGAATTGCCTTTAGTTTCTTTTTTGCCTTTGCCGCATTCCAGTTTTCATTCATTATGTCAGCGGTCCAGTCATAAATTCCATCGAGATCACCGTCAATGAATTTTACCGAGCATGCATAAAAATTTAATTCTCCGTTGGTAAAATGAAGACTCAATCTAGGTGGTGTTTCCCTTCTTTCGTTTACCCTGTATGAACCAAACAGCATGAAATGAATCTTTATTGCAGTCTTCCCAAAACAAATGAAGAAATTCTTTCCAAAACTTTTAAGAGCGGTCATCCGTTTGTTTAACAGCATGCTAAAATCTACCCTGGAATTTCCGCTGATGCCCGTTAGTTTTCTTCCTTTAAATTCCTGAACCGCTTCCTTTAATATGACAATAGAAGGCCCCTCCGGCATAAGTTTTTTACAGAGCGATGCAAAGGATAAGCCACAAAGAACAAAATATGATTAATAACCCCTTACGTTCTTTCCTTCCATGTAGTTCATAAAAGCTCTGTTTACGACACGGTTACCACCAGGCGTTGGGTAGTTGCCGGTGAAGTACCAATCACCTAAATTATTAGGGCAGGATTCGTGAAGTGTTTCGATACTTTGAAAAATAACTTCGACGGGGATTTGAATATCTTTTGGAGTAATGAGCTCGGCTATCTTCATCGAAATTTGCTCGGTAGTAAATGATTTATAAACCTGCTTTACGACGTTTTCTGTGTGAAGCTGATTGTTTCTCTGTAATTCTTTACACCTGTCCAGCAGTTCATTCAGGCAATTTATCTTTCCTTTTTCTTTCATTAGGTCCACCGCTGCGTTAAACGCAATGAATTCACCCATCTTGCTCATATCAATGCCGTAGCAATCAGGATAGCGTATTTGCGGGGACGAGGAGACAATGATGATCTTCTTAGGTTCCAGTCTTGCGAGCATGCGAACAATACTTTCTTTCAAAGTTGTTCCGCGTACAATCGAATCGTCGATCACCACCAGCGTGTCGATTCCTTTTTGAACTGTTCCGTAAGTAATATCATAAACGTGCTGAACCATTTCACTTCGACCAGCATCTTCCGTGATAAAAGTTCGCATCTTGACATCCTTGATCGCAATTTTTTCCATTCTCACTTTGCGATTGATCATCTCGTGAAGTTTATCCGGATCGATCGTGGTCCATGACGAGATGCGTTCCACTTTGATCTTATTCAGCCAATCTTCGCAACCTTTGATCAAACCATAAAAGGCAACTTCAGCCGTATTTGGGATGAAAGAGAAAATTGTATTCTTCAGATCATAGTCAATAGCCTCTAATACTTGTTTACTCAAATGATACCCCAACGCTTTGCGCTCGTTGTAAATCTTCTCGTCACTTCCTCGTGAAAAATAGATGCGTTCAAAACTGCACGCCTTCCTTTCTTTTGGCTCAAGGATCCGGGCAATTTCAATTTCGCCGGGTTTATTGACGATCATCGCCTGTCCCGGCATTAATTCTTTCACTTCATTTTCTCCTACATTGAAAGTAGTCCGGATGGCTGCTCTTTCGGAAGCAGCAACGATCACTTCGTCATTGGAGTAATAATAGGAAGGGCGAATTCCGTGTGCATCACGAAACACAAATCCGATTCCATTACCTGTAACTCCTCCTACATGAAAACCGCCATCGAATAGCGGAAGAGCTTTTTTCAAGATTTTCTTAACATCTGTCTGCTCGGGATGGGCTTCATCTTCATTTACCAGGAAATGATAGATCACCTCCATCATCGCAGCGAGGTCACTTTGCTTTTGGAATTCACCCGGATTAATGTTTACCAGGCCAAAAAGTTCATCAGTGTTCACCAGGTTGAAGTTACCGGCAAGAGCGAGATTGCGGGCAGGAATGGTGTGTCGCTTTATAAAGGGGTGACAAAACTCAATATTGTTTCTTCCCTGCGTACCGTATCTCAAATGGCCCAACAACACCTCACCCATAAATTTGACATGGCCTTTCATAAGACCCGGATGTTTTTTGATATCGGGATTAAACTTCTCCAGTTCATTCACTTCTTCCCCAATTTGCCTAAACACATCTGAAATGGCTTGCGGTGCAACACTCCGGATCCGGTGTAAAAAAGGGTATCCTGGCTCAACATCAAGTTTGACGGCAGTCACGCCGGCTCCGTCCTGGCCACGGTTGTGTTGCTTTTCCATGAGAAGGTATAACTTGTTCAAGCCCCACATCACGGTGCCATATTTCTTCTGGTAGTAAGAAAAGGGTTTACGTAAACGGATAAATGCAAGACCACATTCGTGTTTGATCGGGTCGCTCATGAGGGTTTTTCTTGTAAAGAAGCTCCGCCTGCTGCGGAACAGGCCGCAAAGTTATGAGATTGCTGCGGTTCAAAAAATTCTCACAAGTTAACAATAGTCAAATAGTGCCGTCATTGAAAATAAATTAAGGAGACTGTCTAAAGTAGAACGACTGAAACAATCGTTTGATAATAGCCGACCGAATTCTCAGGTTGCTTCACTCTATGTTCCTGGGAAGTCTTTTCGATCAAAATGCCTTCTTATCAGCTTTATACTTCTGCACATTGGGGCAGGTCGCAGTAAAATCATCCGCGATCATGATATAATAGGCAGGTAAATGCGCACCCACCCATTTATCCATGGCCTTAGCCTTTTTCTCATCCAGGGCGTGCTGGGCTATTTTATTATAGTCATCTTTCAGATTCATCCGGTGAGGCTCTGACCTTGATTTAAGATAAATAATCCTCACCCCCTTTTTGCTGCGTTGCTCATCAGTAAATGGAGTAGGTACTGATATCTCTCCAACCTTCAGTCTTCCAAGCATGGCAACGATTTCTTTATCAAGCTCATCAATAGTCACATAAGTAGACCCATCTCTTCCGGTAAAAAATGGACCGGCGAATCTTGACTGCTCATCTTCACTATATTTCAAAGCAGCCTGGTTGAAATTTAAAGTGCCTGCTATGATCCTGGAACGCGCAGAATCAAGCCTTGAAATGGCTGCATTCGTTTCTTCGTCAGTTATAGGAGGAATGCGGAGTATATGTCGAATGATCGCTTCATCGCCATTGCGCTGTACCATTTGGATAATATGATACCCGAATTTTGTTTTTACAACCTGGGATATCTCACCATCTTTTAATCGAAATGCGGCAGCAGTAAAAGATTGATCCCAACTTTTATCTTTCCGGTTTATCTCATATTCACCTCCGCGGTCCTTGCTGCCGGGATCTTGTGAGTAAAGTTTGGCCAATTGTTCAAAAGTGGACGATTTTGAATCAAGCATTTGTTTGTAGTGATTCAATTCATCAACGACATATTTTTCAAGATCTCTCGATGGTTTCGGATAAACCACGATCTGCCCGACTTCAAGCTCCGATTCAAAAAATGGTAAACTATCTTTTGGGATGCGGTCAAAAAAAGCTTTTACCTCCGCAGGTGTGATCTTTATGTTGTCGACAATTTTTCTTTGCTCTGCTTCTGCCATCTTCTTCTCTTTCACGGATTCTCTCGCATCTTCCTTGATCTGGTAAATGCTTTTACCTGCCAGTTCCTCCACGGCCTTTTCCGTACCGTACATTCTCACAAACTCGCGAACCCTTAATTCCAGGTCAGCTTCTACTTCTTCATCCGTTACGGGCAATGAATCTTTTTCGGCCTGTTGCATCAGGACCTTTGAAAGAATAGCCTGATCAAGGATCTGGCATTCGGCATCATCAGGTATTTGTGCTCCCTGCCGGACATAATCAGCTATCGTATTCTTTATATCAGAATACATAATGATGCGGTCTCCCACTACGGCGGCAATTTTATCGGCTACGATTTTTTTTGCTTCAGTTCCGGATTGAGCAGATAGCGCAAAAACTGATAAAACACCGAGGAAAAGTAAAAGATATCTTTTCATAAAAGAATGTATCGCGCTCAAAAATAAAACCCATCGATTAGTGGGGGATAGTTTTTGCATGAATTAACAAAAGTTTCGTCGGGGTACAAGGCTCAAAGCACAAGATCTACAGGAGAGATTCAAACTGATCTCCCGGGCCTTGTTCCTTGTGCCTTTACAATGTTCTCTTTATTTCCTCTATTTCGTATGCTTCTACCACATCGCCCACCTTAATGTCATTGTAATTTTTTATGGTAAGCCCGCATTCCATATTTGACTGTACCTCCTTAACGTCATCTTTAAATCTTTTCAATGACCCTAATTCAGCGCTGGCTCCTTCGCCCGTTGGATAGGTAACAATTCCATCGCGGATCAACCTGATCTTGGAGTCACGCTTTATCTTTCCATCCATTACATAACATCCAGCCACCGTCGCCTTATCAAACTTATATACTTCCCGTACTTCCACATTGGCAACGATCTTTTCCTGCATCTTCGGTTCCAGCATTCCTTCCATGGCGCTCTTGATCTCGTCAATCGCATTGTAAATGATGGAGTAGTTTCTTATTTGAATAGCCTCCTGCTCCGCCAATTTTGAAGCCTGCAGCGACGGACGCACGTTGAACCCGATAATGATCGCATCTGAAGCATTGGCAAGAGTAACATCACTTTCGGTAATTTGGCCCACTGCTTTATGGATCACCTTCACTACAATTTCCTGCGTAGATAATTTTTGTAAAGAATCACTTAGCGCCTCCACAGAACCGTCCACGTCCCCTTTGATAATCACATTTAGTTCTTTAAAATTGCCCAATGCCAGGCGGCGGCCAATTTCGTCCAGGGTGATATGTTTCTTTGTGCGGATGCCCTGCTCACGCAATATCTGAGCCCTCTTGTATGCTATTTCCTTCGCCTCGGCTTCGTCGTCATATACTTTGAATTTTTCGCCTGCCTGCGGTGCGCCATTCAAACCTAAAATAAGCGCGGGACTTGAAGGCCCGGCATCTTCCAATCGCTTGTTTCGCTCGTTGAACATTGCTTTTACTCTTCCAAAATGCTGGCCAGAGACCACGATATCCCCCGCCTGTAGTGTACCATTCTGAACAAGCAGTGTGGCAACATATCCACGGCCTTTATCCAAAGAAGCTTCAATTATACTTCCGTTTGCTTCGCGATCAGGATTCGCTTTCAATTCAAGCAACTCAGCCTCCAGCAATATTTTTTCAAGCAACTGGTCAACGTTCAAACCTTTCTTGGCAGAAATTTCCTGGCTTTGATATTTACCGCCCCATTCTTCCACCAGCAAATTCATTTGTGAAAGCTGCTCGTAAATTTTTTGAGGGTTGGCGCCATCCTTGTCGATCTTATTTATTGCAAAGATCATCGGTACGCCTGCTGCCTGGGCATGGCTGATCGCTTCGCGCGTTTGTGGCATCACCGCATCATCCGCAGCAATAACAATTACCGCAATATCGGTGATCTTCGCACCTCTTGCACGCATGGCGGTGAAGGCCTCATGACCTGGTGTATCAAGAAATGTTATCTCTTTTCCATTTGGTAATTCCACCTGGTAAGCTCCAATATGCTGAGTGATACCACCCGCCTCGCCAGCGACCACATTTGCATTACGTATATAGTCGAGCAGTGAAGTTTTCCCGTGGTCAACATGACCCATTATGGTGACAATGGGGGAGCGCGGTTGTAATTCCTCGTCGCCATCATCATCCTCCTCCACTTCCTCCATCTCCATTTGTTTTTCCATGTCAATAAACTCGACATCATAGCCAAATTCGCTTGCCACCAGCTCAATGACCTCCGCATCCAGGCGCTGGTTTATGGAAACCATTATTCCCAGGCTCATGCACTTGCTGATAACATCTGCAAAATTCACATCCATCAGGTTGGCGAGCTCACTTACACTAATAAATTCTGTTACCTGTAACTTGTTATCTTCTGTTGTGTCACCCATTGCTTCCGCCATCTCCTGTCTTTTTTCACGGCGTAGTCTTGCCTTTAAACCTTTTCCACGGCCGCCACCGCCAGATAACTTCGCCTGTGTTTCCCTGATCTTTTCCTGGATTTCCTTTTGATCAATTTCTTTTTCCTCTCGTCTCCTGGTATCTCTGCGGCCACCACCTCCTCTCCTGTCACCCGGCCTGTTATCACGATTGAACTGACCGGGAGTTCTATTAGTCCCATCTCGTCTATCCTTAAACAAATCTTCCCTCTTCACTTCCTTCTTTTCAATTGGAATGCGCTTGCGTTTGCGTTTTTCCTCCTTCTTGGGCCTGGTATCACTATCAACCGGTAGGTCGATCTTTCCCAGAATTTTGGGACCTTCTATCTTTTCTGCCTTTATATTTTCAATGACCGGCACATCCTCTTCCCCTGGTACTAACGAATCGTCAGATTTCTCCGTCTCCGTAATCGCTTCTTCTGCGGTTACATTGTCTTTTTTTGATTTCTTTTTCGCTGCAGGTTTCGCTTCTTCTGCGGATTCCTCTTTCTCGGTTTTCTTCTTTGCTCCTTTTTTGGGGCGCGTCGAAGAATCGATTGCAGAAAGATCGATCTTATTCAGTACCCTCGGTCCTTCAATTTCCGGGGCCTCCACCTTCGTAATTTCTTTCTCCTCGATCGCCGGCGGTGCTTCTGCCTTTACCGGCTCGGGAGCTACTATTTCTTCCTTAGGCTCCTCTTTCCTTGCGACTTTCTTGTCGTCTTTCTTAAAGAGAACTTCTTCTTCATCTTTCTTCTTTTTCGCCTCGGCCACGCCTCCCTTCGGGAGATCGACAAGATCGCTCTTCAGTTTCGCCGCTTTATCGCCTTGGAATTCCTGTTGCAGGGCACGATACATCTCCTCTGTCAACTTGGAAGTTGGTTTCAGGTCATTGAAACCTTTGTTCTCCAAAAAGTCAATGAGAGTATCCTGTCCAATATTGAACTCTTTAGCCGCTCCTAACAATCTCGGTAATTTTAATTCTGCCATTCGTTTTGTTTAGTGAACAACCTTTTTAGGCTGTAATATTTTATCTGATCTTAATATCATAAAGTCAGTGCGCTGTGCCTTCTCACGATTGACGCTTGACGGTTCATGGCACTATCCTTTCTGAAATTCTTCTTCCAATACTTTTCTTACTTCGTTGATCGTTTCTTTTTCCAGGTCGGTTCTGCGCTCCAACTCTTCAGTAGTAAGATCAAGCACGCTGCGGGCTGTATCGCAACCAATTCGTTTTAATTCATCAATCACCCAGCCCTCGATTTCGTCGCTGAATTCATCCAGGTCAATATCAAATTCTTCAACCTCACCTTCGTTGTCGCGGTAAACATCGAGGTCATATCCTGTCAATTCGCAGGCCAATTTTATGTTTACACCGCGACGGCCGATAGCCAATGAAACCTGGTCAGGCTTTAAATAGACATCTGCATGTTTATTTTCATTGTCCAGTTCCATAGAAGTGATCTTTGCCGGGGTCAGTGAACGCTGGATCAGTAATTGAGTGTTATTGGTCCAGTTGATCACATCAATATTTTCATTCTTCAATTCACGCACGATTCCATGAATACGGCTTCCCTTCATACCCACACACGCTCCGACCGGATCGATTCTGTCATCATATGACTCAACCGCAACCTTTGCTCTTTCTCCCGGGTCGCGAACAATTTTTTTAATGACAATGAGACCATCAAATATTTCGGGGACTTCGATCTCCAGCAACTTGGCAAGAAAATCTGGTGAGGTGCGTGAAAGAATGATCACCGGTGTGTTATTTTTCATGTCTACTTTCTTCACAACAGCACGGATCGATTCACCTTTTTTAAAATAATCCTGCGGAATTTGCTCGCTCTTGGGAAGGATCAGCTCATTACCCTCCTCGTCCAGCAGTAAAATTTCTTTTTTCCAAACCTGGTAAACTTCTGCATTTATGATCTCACCAACCCTCTCAGAATATTTCTTTGCCAGCACATTTTTTTTCAGATCACTGATGCGGCTTGCCAGAGTTTGTTTGGCAGCCAAAATAGCGCGGCGACCGAAATCATAAAGATCGATCTCCTCATAAACTTCCTCACCCACTTCAAAATCAGGTTCAATTCTTACGGCATCGCTATAAGCTACCTGCGCCAGCGGGTCTTCCACCTGTCCATCTTCCACGATCATCCGCCGGCGAATGATTTCCAGGTCACCTTTTTCTGCGTTAACAATCACATCGAAATTATCATCGCTCCCAAACTTTTTGCGAAGCAGTGTTTTGAATACGTCCTCAACCACCTTCATCATGGTGGGACGATCAATGTTTTCAGCATCTTTGAATTCCTGGAACGCTTCAATCAAATTGATACTTGCCATACGTACATTTTTTGGAATTGTGAGTTGTCAATTATGAACACTCACCATTCACCATTTTATTTGAATTTTTGTTGTTTTAATATCGTCGTAGGGAAGAGAGTGTTCGATGACCTCTTTCTTTTTTTTACTTCCTTTCTCCTCTTCTATGACAATTTCCCCCTCATTGGCTTTAATGAGCTTTCCCTCTTTTTTAATTCCGCTCTTTAGAATAACCTCTACATAGCGGCCAATGTTTTTCAGATACTGGCGGCGAAGTTTGAGCGGCTCATCCAGGCCTGGTGACGAAAATTCCAAAGAGAAATCATTATTTGGGAAAAGACCACTCTCTTCGATTTGCCTGTACAGGCTGCGATTATACTGAGCCAGCTTATCAATACTGATCCCGCGATCAGCGTCCACAAAGATCTTTATATTGTTCCCGGGCCTGATCTTGACTTCGACCAGGAAGTTTTCGGGATCCGGGTTGATCAATGCCATTACTTTTTGCTCAATGGCCTGTATTTGCGAATCAATATTCATTCAGGAAAATGAAGAAGGGAACGGTGTCGTTCCCTTCTATCGTCTTTTGCCATCGCAAAGGTAAGGGAAATCAGTTTTACTATCCAAATCTGATAAGGCCGCCGGGTGGTTAAGATTTCTTTAAAGAATCAACGGTTAGATTCTGCAACGACATAGTTTGTAACTTGCGTCAATGTTCAGGTTTCTATTATACTTTTTCCTCATTTACGTCGGTTACCAATTTATTTTTAATTTTTTGATACCCATCTTTAGAACCACGCAACAGGTGAAAAAAAATGTTCGCGACCTGCATCATCGAATGGATGAATTTTCAAAGGCCCGGCAAACTGAATCTTCTCCTCCACAGAAATCTGCAGATAAATCTTCAACAGAACCGATCGGTGATTATATTGATTTTGAAGAGGTCAAATAATTCGATCCCATCTTTCTAAATTCTCTATTTTTGCGCCTCGTAGAGCGAAACGTCGGACCTTAGCTCATCCCGATTATATCGGGAGGGTCGAAGGAAACAAACCGAATAAAAATAATTGCTTCAAATGAAGCAGGACCCTTAGCTCAGACGGTTAGAGCACCTGACTCATAATCAGGGGGTCGTTGGTTCGATCCCAACAGGGTCCACAACGAGGATGCGGAATGATTTCCGCATTTTTTGTCAGGGGTTCTTTAACCTTTTATTAACCGGGATGAAAATACATTTGTTCCTCAGATAAAAACTTATGAAGAAAATTTTTTTTGTTGTTCTTTCCACTCTGATAGTAGTATCGATTTTCGCGCAGGATGAACCAAAACCAGAAACTAAAAAGAAACCAAATCTTGTGAGCCATGCCAATGATCATTTGCTTATACAGTTTGGCTACACCAGCTGGGCAGGTATCCCGGATTCAATTAATACAAAAGGATTTCCAAGAAGCTTTAATGCTTATTTCCTGTTTGATTTTCCTTTCAAATCAAACCCCAAGATAAGTGTTGCTATCGGCGTGGGCGTCGGAACAGACAATATCTTCTTTGATAAAACGTACGTCGGAATAAAGGATATTACTACCACTTTACAATTCCACGATCAGTCAGACACCACGCATTTTAAGAAGAACAAACTGGCTACCACCTATCTTGAAGCGCCTCTTGAATTGCGTTTTAATTCACGCCCTGACAACCCCAATAAAGGGGTGAAAGTTGCCCTGGGAGTTAAAGCAGGAGTTTTAGTGAATGCACATATAAAGCAAAAAACTGAACAAACCGCAAGCGGCGCTACCATTAACGCCTATACCGCAAAAGAGTCCAGCAAGCGGTTTTTTAATTCCAGCAGATTCGCCGGAACTGCCCGAATTGGATATGGAGTATTTACCGCTTTTGTAACTTACCAGATAAACCCTTTATTTAAAGAAGGACTTGGCCCTGATGTTCGTCCGTGGACAGTTGGATTAACCCTGGGTGGCCTTTGATTCCTGCACAATCAACTGAACAGATTAATAAGTTTTCCGTGACTGAATCCATCAATTCTGATTTACTTTCGCTTAAATATTTACCTGCCAACCTGTGCTAGACAAGAAAAAAGTAGTTCATAAGGAAGAAAGAGCGATACTTGTAGGCCTTGTTCATAAAGATCAAACAGAAGAACAATTACAGGAATACCTGGATGAGCTTGCTTTCCTGGCGGAAACTGCAGGAGCCGTAACAGTAAAACGATTTACCCAAAAACTTCCACACCCGGATACAAGAACTTTTGTCGGCAAGGGAAAGATCGAAGAAATAAAAAAATACATCGACGGGAAGAACATTCGCATCGTAATCTTTGATGATGAGCTAAATGGTTCGCAGATCACCAACATTGAAAAATTGCTCGACGTAAAAACGATCGACCGCTCCGACCTGATCCTGGACATTTTCGCGCGGCGAGCAAAAACGGCGCAGGCAAAAGCACAGGTCGAACTCGCCCAATACCAGTATTTGCTTCCAAGATTACGCGGCATGTGGAAACACCTGGAGCGGCTGGGCGGCGGCATCGGTACCAGAGGTCCCGGTGAAACGGAAATTGAAACCGACCGTCGTATCGTTCGTGATAAAATTTCCTTGCTCAGAAAGCGCCTGGCGGAAATCGATAAACAGTCTTCCACACAGCGAAAGGAAAGAGGGGAATTTATTCGCGTAGCGCTGGTTGGTTATACTAATGTCGGTAAATCAACCTTAATGAACCTGCTTAGCAAAAGACATGTATTTGCAGAAAATAAATTATTTGCCACGCTCGATACCACAACAAGTAAAGTTGTGTTTGACAACACACCTTTCCTGTTGAGCGATACGGTTGGATTTATCCGGAAACTGCCGCATCATCTTGTTGAAAGTTTTAAGAGCACTCTTGATGAGGTGCGGGAAGCTGACATTCTTTTGCATGTGGTGGATATTTCTCATCCGGCGTATGAAGAACAGATCGGTGTGGTGAACAAAACGCTGCACGAGCTAAATGCATTTCAGAAACCGGTCATTACCATTTTTAATAAAATGGATCTCTACGAAGAAAAAACGTTTGACAAATGGCTGGAGGAAAGTACAAAGAAAGAGCTCCTGGATGACCTGGAGGAACGCTGGCAAAGAGAAACTCATGGCAATGCAGTATTCATTTCTGCCATTGAAAAAAGAAATATTGATGACCTCCGTAAAAAGATCCTGAATAAAGTCCGTGCTTTATATAAAATAAGGTATCCCTATAGAGAAGTGAAGTTTTAACTGCTGCTTGGCGCAATGACTTCGAAACTGAGTGATATAGTGGATTCAAAGAAAATGAGATTCCACATCCTTTTATAACCCGTGTTCATATCCACTTTTAATAATGGTGGAGATCATTTTGAATTGTTCATTAGCGCTAAAGCAATGAGAAGAATTGGCAGGAATGATGATTCCTTCGCCCAATCTAAGCTTATATCTTTTGTCCCTGATTTCAACCTGCGCTGCGCCATCGATTATTTGAATGAACGTATCGAATGGGGATGTTTTTTCTGCTAACTCCTCCCCGGCAGCAACTGCAGTAACCATGATGTTGCCTGTTGTCTTTTTAATAATGGTCTTGATCAAAATGGAATTAGGTACATACTCCAGTATCTCCACGATAATGTGTGGTTTTGATTTTTCCAGTTCTATATTGTCAAATTGATTGCTGATGATCATTTTTGAAGGATTCCGTTTGTGTAAAGATCCTTCTATTGCAGGGAAGAAACCTTACATCATTATGGGAAAGTGTTGCAGAATTTAATGTTCTGTGGCGAAAAGCGTAAAAAGAAATTAATTACAAATTCTCAAGGGCGATCAGTCTTTTATGTTTCATTTTCTTAAAAAAAGTAGGAGTTAAACCGGTGACTTTCTTAAACTGGTTGGATAGATGCGCCACATTGCTGTAATGTAGTTTCTCTGCAATTTCAGTAAGTGTAAGTTCATTATAAATCAACAGTTCTTTGGCTTTTTCAATTTTATGGGAAATAATGAAGTGTTCAATGGTGGTGCCCTTTACCTCAGAAAAAAGATTAGAGAGATAATTATAATCATAATTTAATTTTTCACTCAGGTAAGCGGAAAAGTTTAACAAGGGTGGCTCGTCATTGTAATGGATCATTTCAACAATAATATTTTTTATTTTTTCTATGAGCATGCTTTTTTTATCCTCAAGCAACTCAAGCCCTGATTTCAACAACGAGGTTTTAAGCTCTTGTTCTTGCTTTGAAGAAAGCTCCCCCATGATTTCTACTTCTCCCAATTCTACAGCTGTAAATTTCAAATTCATTTTTTCCAGCTCAGTCTTTACGAGTATCTTGCAGCGAAGGCTAACCATATTTTTGATAAGAAGTTTCATGTTTTGAAAGTGTTAGTAGCCTAATCATTACTCCTGTTTGAAACGATTCCAGCCATGAAAAGTTACGCAATAATTCTACCACAAAGCATCTGCCTGGTTAATCTCCATTCGGTGGAATCCACTGAATAGATTATCTTTTACTTATGCAGATCAAACAATACCCGTTCTATCTCAAAGCTACAGCTATACTTTTTGGCCTTGTATTATTCGCCTATTCCCTGGCCATGCTAAGAGGCATTCTTGTGCCTTTTTCATTTGCACTGATCATTGCTATTTTGCTCAATCCATTGGTTAATCAATTTCAACGAAAAGGTGTTGGAAAAATATTTGCCATCATTTTTTCTATGCTGATCGCTTTATTAGTGTTTGGAGGGATCATGTATTTTATATCTTCCCAGGTTATGGGCTTCAGTGAAAACTTCCCGATACTTAAGGACAAATTCTACGAATTATTGAAGCAGCTGCAGGCCTGGGTGCATACCAACTTTGGTATTTCCATCGACAGGCAAGTTGAACTGATCAACGAGGCACTTAACAGCAGTAAGGCATTGGTTGGCCAAACATTGGGCTCTGCTGTTACGACTTTGCTGATTGTTTTTATCTCACCGGTATATATTTTTCTTCTCTTATTTTACAAGACGCTTCTCCTTGATTTTTTATACGAATCTTTTGCAGAAAAAAACTCGAAACAGGTTGCTGATGTTCTCAAACAAACCAAATCGGCTATACAGAGTTACATGATCGGCTTACTCATTGAAGCCCTTATTGTGGCGGCAATGAACTCAACTGCCCTGCTCATCCTGGGTGTAAAATATGCCATTCTTCTGGGTCTGATCGGCGCCCTCTTAAATATGCTGCCCTATATCGGTGGCATTATCGCTATTGCATTGCCAATATTGATGGCAACGGTCACAAAGAACGGGTATTCAACACAGCTCGGTATTATGATTGCCTACATCATTATTCAATTCATCGATAATAATTTCCTGATACCAAAAATTGTGTCCTCCAAGGTGCAGATCAATGCCCTTGTCTCTATTCTAATTGTTCTACTTGGAGGGGCTTTATGGGGTGTAGCAGGCATGTTTTTATCAATTCCCTTTGTAGCCATACTTAAAATTATTTGCGATCGGGTAGAGGGCATGAAGCCCCTGGGGAAATTATTGGGAGATGAGATCCCCACCAAACACAAAGGGCTATTGTGGGCGCGTAGGAAAGCAAAGGCTTCTCTTTCTGAAACAATCATACATAATACTAAATAAACAGGAATAACCTTTTTGTCCGCACTATTGCAGTTGTTTCAAATGTTGCTTCGCAGGTTCTATCTAAATGATAAAACCTGCAGGTTGTTAACCCTGCAGGCTTTGACGTTGTCAGTAGAGGAAGACTAACTCCTATTTCCTGTGAAAAACCGGGTTCGAAGATCAGCACTTTACAACTCTGCACCATTACATCATTGCAGGAAATGTTTACATAATTTACTGGTTCTCCTATGTAGCTTTAGGTAAGTTCTTTAACCCGGTAATCTTTTTCATCAGTCTTGATAAAAAAATCAATCGGTCCGGCCAGGACGATGTTTTTAAAATGTCCTAACTGAATGTCTAATTCCTCGTTGGACAAAGCATAAAAAAGATTTTGCAATTGATGTACATACAGCGGCTGCGACCATAACTTATTTTTTTCCAGGTACCAGCAAGAGTCGACATGATGATATCTCAGGAAAGGCAACCCATCATCTGTACCTTCAGCTGGCCTGTTTATATACCAATCACCAAACTCATGTTTAAAGCCGCTTTGCCCTAAAATTGATGTTGTTATTTTGATAGGAAAGCAAACATTTGCAAACGTATAATAGTATTCATCAGGAGCAATTGCCCTGTATTCAAAAAATGATTGAGTATTTTTATCTGTCCCGGTAATTTTCAATACCCAGTTGCCGGCCCTTACCTCTCTTGGATCTATCATACTTTGCTTTTTAGATTATTCAATTTTGTTTGTAGTGTATGCTGACTGTCATAACCAGGGTCTCATACTGACATGGTAATTATTTTTAGCATTGGAGAAATTGTACTATGATTTTCTCTGGCCTACCCATTGCGTTAATTTTTGTTTTTGGTTTTCTATTTCCTTTAATTGTTGCTGCTGGTCATTTTTATTGTCAGCGATTTTCTTCTCAATACTGGTTCTTTTGTTTTCAAGATCCTCACCTTCATTTGCCAGGCTTTTATACTTTGCTTCGGCTTTTATGATGACATCGTTCTGGTCTTTTATAGTTAACTCAAGATTATAAGCATCAATAGCTGTTGCCAGGCCGTTTAAATAGTCCTTGGCATCATCCATGGTCAGGTAATGAAGATTGCCCGTATTGATTTGTGATTCAATAGGCATAAGCAAAAGAGAAACGACAGTGACTTCTTTTTCTTTCTTGCTTTTGTGTTCCGTTTTAAAATACAGGTCAGCATTGACGCTGTCGCTTTGCACAGGCTGCGTATTTCTAAAAGTGATGAACCCTTTAATATCATTGCTTCTTGACTTGCCCTTTTTTGACAGGTATTCACTCATAGCTCCGTTGACAACAGAAGGTGGATAAGGTAATTCAATGACTGCGGCGGGCTGCAATTTGTTCTGATATTGCACAGCACTTTCATAAGCCTGCCCGTACCCAAATACAGAAATCAACAGAATGGCAAAGAATGGAATTGTTTTTTTCATAACAAATATTTTTATTTTAAGATTCAAAAAATCATCCAGAGAAAACAGTGCAAGGAGGAAACAAAATCGAAGAATGTTTGAAGATCACAACGTGCTTTCGTGAACTAATGTAAGATAGTTCTATTAAGCCGAAACGAAAGGAAACATCAGTTAAATAATACCAAACCAGTAAATCATGCAACACAATCCGGTAATAGTGTAAGAAGCAGAACAGACATCCGGTCTAACTTTGCGCAATTAGTAAAAACATTCGTAAAGATTCAGATTCTTCAATTCAGGCTTTCCGTTTTTTGCGTTTGTAAAAAAATCACTAATAAACATTATTTATGAAAAGATTATTCTCAGCGACAGGCTTTTTATTTCTATGCGGTTTTGCTATTGGGCAGGCAAAAGATGGAACAGCGGAATTTCAAAAAATGGCTACTCCGCAACCCGCCGCCTTAATTTACTTGCCATATTCGCCAGAAGTAGTTCAAAAGGCGTTAGCTGATTATTTGCTCAAGACGGGTGACAAGCAACAGGAGAATGCAAAAGGATATTTGCTTTCTTACAATACTTTTATTGTAAAGAACAACAAAAGCGGTGCTGATATGCATTTTGCAATTGGGTTAAAAAATCAGGATACTATGACTATTAATGAATCGGCAATCTATCTTAAACTGAATTCATTTTCGAACGATGAGAATGCTACAGGAGAAGCAATTCTTTTTAGTATGCAGGATGCAAAAGATTACCTGAACAACCTGGCTATTGCTATTAAGCCATATGCAAGTGACCTCCAACTCAAATTACAACAGAAAAACCTATCGGATGCACAGGATAAAAACCGGTCATTGATTACGGAAGGATACAAACTTGAAGAAGAAAGAAAAAAGATCCAGGTCCAGATTGGCGAAAATGAAAATTATAAAAAAGACAAAGGTCTTGTCGAAAGAAAAGCAAAGAACGACAAGTTGATTGATGAAAATCTCACAGCCCGTCTCAATTTGAGCAATGATATTGCTAAACAAATAGCTTCGCTGGCTTTATTGACAAATTAGCCAACAGCAAATACTAGACAGGGTAATTGAAAAACAGCATGAAGAATTCTTCATGCTGTTTTCAACTATAGAATGTTCATGGAAGATTGGCGTTGTTGTCCTTTTGTCCGAATAAGTAAATGATAGCAACCAACGTTATATTACACAACCGCAACCAGCATTATTTAAATGACCTTAACAGAGGATTAAAATTATTTTATGCAGGCGTATTACTTTCTTTATCTCCTTATATTTCTCGGACTGTTGTTTCTATTAGTTCGGTACTTTCTTTTGAGAAGAACTTCACTATCAACACAATTATTTATTAAGGGCATAAGAGCCGAAAACAGCGGACTTTATGAAGAAGCGGCCACTAGTTATGAAAATGCTTTGAGAGCAATGAAAAAAAACTGGTTTCATCGTAGCTTTAAGATCAAGATCAGGGAGAAGCTTAAAGTTCTCCATACCATCACCACCTACAAAAGAGATCAGTATTTTGTACGTAAAAATAATTCCTGGATAAGTTAACGCAGATAGAACAGCTTCTATTATCCGTTAGCAATCGTCGTGTCATACAATTTCAGTTCCCTTCCCTTTAGCATAAAGTAAACATTTTGCAATTGATGAAGAGAAGCCAGGCTTTTAATAATAGGCCTACGCATAAAATCAATAACATCGTAATCACTATCGATATCCATTTCTGACCTGGTACCTGTAGTTATCAGTTGCCAGAATTTGAAATAATCATGATAAACAAAACCGCATTGTTTAAGAACATCATCCGTCAGCGGCACTGGCTCAATTTGGTCAAAACGATATTCAGACGCTGTCTGCTCATGGCTATCTTCTGCATCACTGGTAAAAACAGCTTTACCAGTGATCATCGAAACCTGTTGAAGATTTTTATCCACCAGCACCAGGTTTCCTAATCTTAATTCATTACAAGATATCATATGATTTGTTTTTTGTTTCGCAATCCAAAAGGAGCTTGTGGCTTGCAGTTCCAGGATGATTGTTTAATGATACTCAGGTTCGCTCTTCACATCGTTGCACGTATTCTGATACCCTCAGGTTATTCTCTCTTCCCAGGAAGGGCATGACAACTGTGTAAGGTAAGCTTGTTATGCAGATAGTGGTGATTAAGCAACCACTTTCATTCTGAAATCAGTAAATCTTGCAAGAAAGCAACGAAATTTTATATACTTTTCTTATACGGAATCTTAATTGGAGGAACGGAAAGTGTTGTGTGGTTAGCCTTGACTCATATGAAGGTTTTTGGATTGTGTATAATCATCTTCGTTCGGGTCTCTGCCATTCAAAAAGAAATCACGAGAAGCTCCGTAAAAGATATTAAATAAGGTACGAGTTAGATACCCTTTTGAAGACTTCATTTGATCATTGTCGCAATCAACCCTGTATTTGTCGCCCCGATACATCAGCTTTTCTTCAAAGCATGGTAAGTTTGTGGAACGTTCCGACGTTTCGATTGAATTGGCGAGAACGGGCTTAAAAATGCAGCTGTATGAAAAATTCAATTCTTTTAATGGCGATTTCCTGTTTGATGGCATATGAAGAAAATGCCGGGCAAATAATTCATAACGATAAAAAAGGAAGCGAAATGATAGATACTTCAAAAACATTCAATGTTGTTGTCACCCGGGTTTTTGATGTGCCTGTAGAACAAGCGTGGAGGGCATGGAGTGAATCAGAACAGGTGATGCGTTGGTGGGGGCCAACCGGCTTCACATCCCCAATGGTCAAAATAGATTTTCGGGTGGGTGGAAGATCACTTGTCTGTATGCGTGCGCCAAAAGACTTTGGGGGGCGGGATATGTTCAACACATGGACGTACCAAAAGATAGATTCACTGGAGCGAATTGAATTCATATTGAACTTTTCTGACAAAGATGGCAACAAGCTTAGCCCGGCAAAAATGGGTTTGCCTCCAGGTATCCCCGAAGAGGTGCCTCACGTCATAACTTTCCGGAAGCTCGGTGGCAATAAAACTGAAATGACAGTCACGGAATATGGTTACGCATCGCAGGAAACGGTCAACATTTCCAAAAGCGGGCTGGAACAATGTCTTGATAAAATGGCAGCGAGTTTTAAAAACTAAATCGGCTTTAATAATCACAGTACTTAGGCGGGAATTAATTTCGAATTTAAGTCATAGCAAAAAAAGGAAAATCCCTATTTTTGCTGCCCCAATTCAGATAACAATTGGGAAAATTCCTGCTTAGCTCAGTTGGTTAGAGCATCTGACTGTTAATCAGAGGGTCGCTGGTTCAAGTCCAGCAGCAGGAGCTCAAGATCAAGCACTTATTACTTCGACGGTTTAAGTGCTTTTTTCTTGCCCCCAAATTTGCACCTACTTCATTAAAGAGCTATCAAATTTAAGCCGGTTTTGATCCAAAAAGAGCCAAGAGGCAAAACTTTTCACCCCTTGGCCATTATAGTTAAAAGTGGATTCTAATGGATATCTTTTTCAATTGGATTGACCGATTTTTCGTTTCGGCATATTTCACGAGAGACTTCGTGAAGTCGCAGGAGGTAGGCTTTCTGGATTTACATAACCCTAACCGATAAGCATGCTCCATATTTTCCGCATGAGTTACCCATTCAAGGTTTTCCACTCTATTATCCGTTTTGATGCCGTTTTTATGATTTATCTCTAGCTTATTATCCGGATTGGACAGGAATACTTCGCCCATTAAACGATGAACGAAAAACGTTCTGCTTTTTCCTTGGGCAGAAAGCCGAATTTCCCAATATCCGCGATTGTTAATTCTAGGCTTTAACTTTCTCCCTTCTATCCGATGTAAGCATCTATTAAAAGAATGATAAATGCGCCTATCCAGGCTTCTAACGCTACCGAGAGAACTAACTTGATATTGACCTTCATAGTTTTTTATGTCTCTCCAGCACTCAAGTTCTAACAACAACATGTTTCCTAATCATTTTCATCACTATTTTATGATCGATTCATTTATATCTTCACCTATTGCATTCACTCGAGTGATCACTTCCTGTAAAATTGGCTGGATTCTCACCCCAGATGTTTGTATGCCATTTTAATATTTCGGTGTCCCAATTGTGCCTATTCAACCATTCGATCGCATCCCAAACGACAAAGGACAATTCGCTTCCCAAAAGGCATTTCGTTCGGACTGTTTTGTCCCGAAGCCAGCTCATTGCGGTAACACTGTCTGTATAGATTGGAACGTCAAGCTGGTTTTCGGCGCAGTAGATTAAAGCCTCTACAACAGCAAGAAATTCTGCTATGTTGTTTGTACCGTCTTTAAAAGGACCTCCTTCCAGAACAATCTCCCCTGTATCTAGATCAACTGCTCGATATTTTATTTCTCGAGTATTGGGGTCAAATGTCCCGCCGACAGCGACGCTGTTCATCGTCGGAGGACGATTAGGCTCAAGCTGTCTTTGTTTTCTTTCACCTCTTTTTTTAAAGTATTTCCAAGGGCCCTCGCCGAAGACTTTTTCGGCCATGTTTCCATTAGTAAACATTTTGAATTTCGGATCGTCTGTCTCGATTATCTGTCCTCTACAATTTGCCCATGTGTCATAAATCGTCGGCTTCTTTCCGCTCCGTGCAACATGAAATTTCTGTCTTTCCATAGCTTAATCTGCATTTAAAAAGTAGAGTCAAAGTGTAGTCACTCATTGTATCCAATTTGAAGGCGGATTTGAGTAAAGAAATGGATATTTATTATCGAATAAGAATGTGAATTCTTCCCGCTCAGCTAAATCGTGATAAACAGAATTAATTAACGGGTAAACATCCTCCTCAGTTGGAGTAGGTACGATTTGGCCGCGATAGAAAATATAATCTCTATAAGTAAATCCGTGGGCATAGAGCCTTCGAAGAATGTACTTTGATGTATAGGTCTTCGGGCCTGTAATAAGAATATTTCTTATTCCGAAATTATCAAGGTCTGCGAGATATAGCTTTACCACTGAATCATTACAATAGAACCGAATAGCTTTTTCCCGGATAAGGTCACATTCAATGATTCGAAATCTTCCTATTTGACTGAAAAAGCTTAGACCAATGCTCTTGATGTAACGGCCACATTCACGAGGATACGAAACATGAGAAATATTTAGCTCGGTTGTTTCAGGTACGCATAGTATTTCGATTGCTCGGCATGATTCAAGTTGCTTCCTGGTTTGACCAGTTAATTCAACCTTCTCACAGAAATCTGAAAGATGGTTAATGATTGCTTCCGTTGTTGATAAGAGTTCACTCATTTGTTACTTGATTAAATAGGTATTTGACTTTTAAAACTTCAGGTTGGTTGGGTACTTTAAGAGGAATTGGAAGACCCTCAGGAAAATAATTCTTCTGGGCTCCATTTTTCTATACTAAGTGCTGGCTTGGCGCCTAAGCAATTAGTTAGCTCCTCCGTCATAATTTGTTGAACAAGCCCGATTCCTGCCTCTGTGGTAACAATACCATCGTGCAGAGTAAATATTGGTAGATAGGGCGCTTTTCGGTTTAACCGTTTAGTAATTATTTGAAGAAATATTGTGCTTTCAATACTTTGTAAAAGGTAAGCAAGGCGGTTTTTTCTTCCTTTCTTAATGAAATTAAATAGTTCATATGCCTCTGGAAATCGTTCTCTGAATAGCCTTTTGAGTGGATTGGAAAACTGGTTTCCAGCAAATAGCCATTGAACGAATTCTTCTTTTAACTGCTTCCGATTGCCGTGGAAGCTATTACTGTCATCAGTATAATTCAAAAGATCATCGTAGAGTTCCCCCCTAGATACCAAGTTTCGATATTCTTTGAAAGGCTCAGTGTCCGCTATTTTGGGCAGTTTGTCAATCATATACTCTTTCTTATAGTGTATCTTACATATTTCTTGTACAATCCTATATTGTCGTATATCTTCCGAGTTGATGTAATGCTCATTAGTCCAGAATTCTTTCTTGAAAAGTAGCAGACTTAAGTAAGGTTGACTGTTTTTTAAATCAATACAGAAAAGAGATTGTTTGTCATATGTGACGAAATTTCGAAGCTCCTTTTTCAGGTTCGTCAGGCTTGAATGAAGCCTTCTTGTCGTATCATCTACATTCCAGTAAAAGTCTTTGGCTTCAAAAGCGTCAATTGCGATATTCAAGTATTTAAAAGAGGCAAATGGATCCTTTTTTTCCAGTACCTGTCCAAATCGTCTGCCTCTCGACCTCTTCCATTCCCATGAGGCTTCATTATCCTTTCTCCCTTCATACCAAGCAACCAAAAATTCTCGTGCTCCTTTTGCATCAATTTCTAGCTTAAAATTGAACCATTTTCCGAGATGTCCGTAAAGTCGTTGCTTTCTCTCCGACATTTCGTTTCGGTTTACTTTTCCCTTGTCATGTCCCTCTATGCTGACTATCCTGAGGGGTTGCTTTGAGTACTTAGAAGAAAATCGATATCCAAGGCACTTCTCGGCTCCGAGCATGTGGGATCTTTTTTTTGGGACGTAGTAACCGTCGCATTCAACAACTCCTTCTTTAATTAGATATTTTAGATAATGCTGGTATCCAAAAACCCTCTGATTCATAGAATGGGCGCACAGAGGTATGAAACCGTCGTCAGTAATAATATCCTTATTGAAAGCAGGTACAGTGCTAAGTAAGTCCAAGAGGTATAAAAGTTGGAGGTATTTAGGCGTTCGTTCCCCAGGGAGGATTAGAGGTCTATTTAGAAATAAATCGTGAACATCCAGGTTGTCTGGAAGATAAAATTTCAAATTTCAAAGATTCAAACTGTATATTAGCTAGTGTTGTGGGGTAGGTCTAAATAAAGTAAAAATGGGAGGACAGTAAGCTCAATAAGTAGGGGTAGTACAAAGATAGGAAGAATTTTATAAATAACAAAATATTTCTATATAATTGTCTACAATGAATACTTTTAATTCACTATTAGCAACCCTGAATCGAAGATTAACACTGATTAGTGAAGGTCGAATGTCAGTTTGGGATTATGAAACAACCCAGTTTGATCAATTCGACCTGTTGTGGGTAGAATTAATTCCTGTAACGAAGGAGAAGATCGATGTATTGACGAGAACGTTGACCAGAATAAAGTCTCTCATAGTAGCCACAACAAACGCACATTTCTATTTGTACGAGCTAGACGAAAAGGGAAATGAAGCGTACAGCACTGACATTTCAGATACGGGACATGCATATAAGGATCTGATTATTGAAGAATTGAACTCATATAAAGAGAAAGTTGAGAAATTCGCAACGAAGAAAACAAAAAATAAGCCTGTGCCCATCACCGATGGATTTCCAATTAATGCCACTTCCATGGACCTGGGAGTACTCTTAGGTTACTTGTTCGACTTGAAGGTCCTGACAAAAGACCTGAAGGTAAAGAGGTTTATAGAGTTCCTGTCATCGAATTTGTATTCTACCATTGAGCAACACAGGATAGACCCAGACTTAGTTTATAATAAAATGTTCAGTCTTAGGCCTAAAGAAAAGGACAAACTACAAAAATACTTAGACGGTTTAAAGTCCGCAATTGACGAAATGCCTGCTTCACAAGTTAGCCGACAAAAGCCCCAAGTTAAACGTTCGAGATGACGTAAAGAATCAACCCATCTATTTCTTGGTTGTTACAACCACTGATTAACCGCTCACACACCTTCATTTCACCAGCCGTAAATAGCTTTGCCCGCTAAATTATTACGTATGGCCATTAGTGCTTTCGAATTACTTGCTAGAAAAACTGAAGAAATTTCAAAATTGTGGGGTCATTTCATTGGGTCAACAAACGTCCATATCTTGACGGGGTCGTCGGATACCGGAAAGTCAGTCTGGCTTCGTCAACTTGCCCTTGCGATAATTTTTAGATGTGAGCATTTTTTAGGTTTTAAGCTCAACGTCAAATATGGAAAGGTCTTATTTATTTCATTAGAAGATGATGACTGCGACCTCCAAGAGTATTTACGTATCCGAATGGGAGATGCAAGGCCGACTTCCCTGAAAAACCTGCAATTCATTTTTGATCCTAAAAACGTATTGGCTACAATAAAGGCGGAATTGGAAAAAGACAAATTCGATCTTGTAATAGTTGACCCATGGTCGGATATTTTTACCGGGAATCCCAATCTATTTACCGACGTTCGAAGATCGTTAAATGAGCTGCGAGAAATGTCGATAAAATTCAATTGTCCATTTCTGATTCTTCACCATTCCGTTAAAAACTCCGAAAAGGCCGAGCCCGATAAAAATCGCCTAAATGGATCCCAAGCGATTGAAGCAAAAGCCCGTTTCGTGATTGAATTGAGAAACGACCCAACGAACCCCAACAGGAAATATCTAACAATACTAAAAGCAAACAAAGTAAGATATTCAGTGAAGGAGGAAGCCTTGGTCTTAGACTTTGATGAGGATAGGCTTTGGTTTAAATTATTAGATAAGATTGGCCGAAAGGATGTATCCCTTCATGGAACTAGAAGGAAATATGATTTTGAAAAGTTCAGGGATGAGGTTGCGCTGCTTCAAAAGCAAGGAAGGTCATTCATTGATATTCGAAATCACCTCGTAGATAAGCACGGCGAGGAAAATGTTCCCGGTCTTACATCTCTGAAAGAGAAATTTAGGATTGTTGACGGTCAGTCGGTCAACATATAGCAATCTTGCGGCCGACCAGGGCATTTAAAAATTTTTTTTTCCAAAACTGATTCTCGCTTTTGTGAGTGCATCTGTGAATGCCTTAAGACCACCCCCTCCCACCCTCCGCGGTCATCATTTTAAGGTTCTGGCACCCCGCCATTGTGGTTCTATAATATCACTAAATCTAAATCGAGCCCTGTTGCTGAATCCTAATTCCCATCCTATTAGGAAAACAGTTCACTAAAACTTACTTTTATGAAGCAGAAAATCTCACTTGAGCTCAAAAGAGCTATTTCAGTCCTAAGCAATACCACGTTCTCCGACCTTCAACTTACCTCACCTCCAAAAAAGGACTTTATGGTAAAATCGCTCTTAGCAGCTGCCTGCATTTTAATGTTCTTGTCATGCGAGAAGAACCCACCAGGGGATAACATTAAATCGGTTCAGGATAGCTTAACTGAAAACAGCAAGGCCACCAATCCGCATTCCCCAAAGTATATTCCCCAAGTTAAGATCGGCAAACAAACATGGACGCTATTAAATTTGGACGTTTCAACTTATGCCAATGGCGACCCAATTCCACAAGTTACCGATCCAGCGCAATGGGTTGCGTTAACTACGGGTGCTTGGTGTTATTATAATAATGACCCTGCTATTGGAGCTATTTACGGGAAACTGTATAACTGGTATGCTGTCGCAGATACAAGAGGTTTAGCACCCAAGGGATGGCATGTAGCTAATAATTCCGACTGGGCAACATTAACCGCCTATTTAGGGGGTTGGGAAGTAGCAGGTGATGCCATGAAAGAAACGGGTTGCGCTCATTGGCTCTGTGGTACAGATTTAAATGTGACAAATAGCAGCGGCTGGACGGGTTTGGCAGGTGGAAGTAGGTTTCCTACTGAATTTGCATATTTGCTTTATGATGCTGTATGGTGGAGCGCAACTGAAGACGATGCTTCCCATGCTGGGGGCAGAGGATTGAATTATATATCTGGCACATTAGGGACGACCAGTGAATTTAAGAATATGGGACTTTATGTCCGTTGTGTCAAAAATTGACGGTTCCTTTTTTGAGCGCTCCTCAATCCACGTTAATATGATTTTACGCCCGAGATGATTCTCGGGCTCTTTATTTCATGATGAAGTCACTCAATGAGCAGAATGCTCTTGGTACGCATGAACCCAGCATAACAAGTACATTTTTATTTTATTCACTTTAAAGTCCTTTTTATGGAGCTTAGAAAATCTGAACGCAGAAAGAGTCGAATAAGACTCGGTTTACAAGGTCCGTCAGGATCAGGAAAGACAATGAGCGCATTACTCATTGCTAATGGCTTATGTCCTTACTGGAACAAAATCGCTGTGATCGACACTGAGTATAGTTCCTCCGATTTGTACTCACACCTGGGGCAGTTCAATGTAGTTAACCTTTCGGAGCCATTTAATCCGGAGAAATACTGCGAAGCTATTCGGCTTTGCGAAAGGAAGGGAATGGAAGTAATCATCGTGGACAGTTCCACCCACATGTGGCTCGAAATTTTACAAATACACGCCAATATGCCTGGTAACTCCTTTACAAATTGGGCTAAGCTAACGCCACGACACAATGCCTTTGTGCAGGCGATTCTTCAATGTAAATCACACGTTATCGTTACGACAAGATCAAAAGAAGATTATGTTTTGCAAGAGAAAAACAATAAACAGATTCCAGAGAAGGTAGGATTAAAAGCGGAACAGCGCGACGGCTTCGACTACAATCTGACCGTTGTCTTTGATCTAGACATCAAGAACTACGCCACGGCTTCCAAAGACAGAACCGGGTTATTTTTCGGGAAACCTGAACAGATTCTGGGGGTCGAAACGGGGAAGAAGATTTACGAATGGTGTAATCAAGGGACTGATCCCAAGAAATTGGCCAAGGAGATTATAAAGAAAATTCAGTCAGCAGTCACTATTGATGAATTGATGACTCTCTTCAAAGCTAATCCCCAGCTCCAGACCGACCTTCTTCCTCACTTTACAGCAAGAAGAAAGGAATTGGACAAAACAACATTACCTAATTCTAAACAACCGACTAATGGAACAGTTAATAAACAATGAGCCGTTCATTGAACAATCGGATTCATTCGATCAAGTCTCAAATAAGCATTTCATCGTGGCCAATACAATCAAATCCACCGTTGAGGAGATCCGTGACAGGCATATTATCCCTGTATTCGCAAAAGACAACGAACAGGTAATTAGTCACACTGACTTCATTGAGGCTACTGAAGAGGTTGTGGGTCATTTTTATAGTACCGAAACAATTTCAAGGCCGCTAGTTAGATTATCACATCCGATCAAGGGAAGAGTAGCTTCAGCTCGAAATAAACCAGCTTACGAGCTCCTCGAGAATGAAAAGACCGTCTACTATGAAAGGATGGCCTTTGTTATCGAGATCCCTTCTATAACTGACGATGTAAATGGAAATGAGCTTTCCCTCTCTATTGGAGGAGTAAAGGCTTTTAACCTCGATAATCTCTATCAAAAAAAGGGTGCAGACGAGTCCTTTAAAGTATTCATTGGGTTTAGAAACAGAGTGTGCACAAACCTCTGTATTTCCACTGACGGATTCATGAATGACCTTAAAGTGAGGAGCATTGGTCAATTGAAGGCAGCAATCCAAACGTTGCTTCAGAATTATAATACTTCCTATCACATTCATTCACTAAGGAAGTTCTCAGAGCACTCACTTACCGAAAACCAATTCGCACTGATGGTCGGCAGATGTAGATTGTATCAACACTTGCCTCAACGGATGAAAGCTGAAGTAAAACCGCTTTTGTTAAGCGACACGCAGCTAAATACAGTAGCGAGAGACTTTTACCGTGACAGATCCTTTTGCCGGGATTCCCGAGGGAACATAAGCTTATGGAAGCTGTATAACCTCTTTACGGGCGCAAATAAATCTTCCTACATAGATACCTTTCTGGATCGAAACGTGAACACTTTTCAATTCGTAGAGGAAATCAAGATTGCCCTTGAGAACAAAACCGATAACTGGTTCTTGAATTAAGAGAAAGCCTGGGATGAACTCCCGGGCTTTTTTTAAACCTGTAAACTTTAAAAGTATGGGAAAGTATAAGCAACTAAAAGAAATAGGAGTCGCTGAGATTCATCTATCATATAAGCCATCATTACACCTTATAAAGCAACCGCGAATAAATACTTCGCATGACGCTTTTGTGGTTTTTCGAGACAAATGGGAGGCAGATCAAATTGAGTTTGTTGAGCAGTTTAAAGTCATGCTATTGACGAGAGCAAACAACGTAATTGGCATTGTAGAGGTTTCAAAAGGCACAGTTAGCAGTACAGTCGTGGACCCAAAGATCATTATTGCAGCTGCGATAAATTCAAATGCTTGTGGAATTATTCTCTGTCACAATCATCCTTCAGGGAATATTCAACCTAGCAAAGCTGACGAAGAAATCACTATTAAGATCAAGGAAGCAGCAAAGTTCTTTGATCTAAAGGTCATAGATCATCTGGTCATTAGCAAATCGGGCTACTTTTCATTTGCAGAAGCAGGGCTGTGGTAGACCTTGGTCGGTCGAGATTACCTCTTTCGGCCGACCCCTTTTTATGACCGCAGCTCCGTCATTCTTTTGGCCCATGGCATGGAAAAAAGACTTGAACCACTGTTCGCGACTCAACTTATTGATATACGCCTATTGAGTGCCAAATGGCATTTTCTTCGTCGCCTAAATGAACCATATGCAGCGTATTACCAATGGAAATTAGTGATGGCGATGCCTTGCTACTTTGATCAAGTATTTTGACGTTCGTGTGCCATTCACCATCGTAATGCGAATGCCAGATAGTATTATCCTCATCACCTAAATGGACCATATGCAGCACATTGCCTATCACTGCCAACGCTGGGGTGGCTTTGCTCTTTTGTCTTGGAACCGCTACATTGGTGCTCCACGTCTGGCCTCCGTCATTTGACTGTGAATGCCAAATTGTATTATCGCTGTTGCCTATATACACCAAATGCAAAGTGTTTCCTACTGCAATAAGTGCAGGTGAAGCTTTACTTTTTTGATGAGGGATTGCCTTGTTGTCCGTCCAATGCTGACCTCCATCACTAGAACGAGAATACCATATCGTATTGTCTACGTCACCTAAGTGCACCATATGTAAAGTATTATTAATCACGGCAAGCGCTGGTGATGCTTTGCTTTTTTGATTGGGAATAGCGACATTCGCGCTCCAATTTTCACCACCATTTGTTGAACGGGAATACCATATCGTATTGTCAGTGTTTCCAAGATGTAACATGTGAAGTGTCGTCCCGACAGCAGCTAGTGCCGGTGTAGCCTTGCTTGTTTGATCCGGAATTCTTCTATTGCCAGTCCAAGTTTGCCCCCCGTCAATTGAACTCGAATACCATATGTCGTTTGACTCGTCGCCGATATGAACCATGTGCAACGTTGTCCCTGTTGCCGCGAGCGCCGGAGGCTTTTTGCTTGTCTGCCCAACAATACGCTCGTCTCTCATCCATTTCGTTGGCGGTCCAAGATGATAAACGATGGAAGCCATCGGAGCTACCGTTGGGCCAACAATTACTGCAGATGGGACTACGAGTCGACCCTTTCCATTTTCTTTAAATACTCTCTGTAGCCAGGTGTAGCAGTCCATTTCACGAGCAGCTTGCTGGTACGTGTGACGACTGTGTGTTGATGGCCTGCAAAGTTCGGTCAAATGGCGAGGGTCGTACATTATACAGGTGCTCCATTCACCTTGCTTGGTAAGATCTTCTGCACACTTACCCCCCTCTTCTTTATGCTCATTTAAGTATTCGTCAAGCAGTCCTGTCCAAGAATGCAAAAACTCCATTACCATAACTCCTCCGTAGTCATTAAGACTACTGCTAGTATTTTCAAACTTATCCAAGCCTAAATGAAAATGGGACGGATTGCTTAATTTCTTTAAAGCATACAAGTTGACCGTATACTTGTAATCCGGTGGACATGCGTGGCATTTCGGATCTGCGTCGCCTAGTGCACTATACTTGTCGCCGTGAGAGGTTTCCCAGACCTCGTGAAAATGTCCCACTCCCTTGTCTTCCATTCCGACTGGTCCCCGAACATCATAAATGTTGAATTTCCTAATACGCCATTGACCGTCAGTGGCATCATACAATCTATTATTAAATGCATGCAAAAGGGCGACAACCTGCTGGAGCCTTGGATCAGCTGGATTTGTAACCCAATCGACACGTACCCGTAAATCCGTTCTTAAAAGTTCTGGAAGCTGGCCTTTCGCCGCGGGGACAATTACGGTCAGCAATAGAGAAATCTTTAAAGCGAGACAACAAATTAGTTTTGGGGGTGCGAGATGGGAATTGAAGCGGCGAGAGATGGGCCGCAAATAGGTAAGATTTTGCATGGTAACCTCCGTTGTTTTTGATTAAAAAAGTCAAACAAGCATGATATGAAGAATAGATATTTGGTCGGCTGCTCAAAGCCCGGAGGAAACAAAGCCAGCAACGTTTGTTTGCACGCACAAATATAGCAATGGACAAAATTTTAAAAATGGTCGGGTGCGGTTTCAGCTCTCACTACCGAAAGTACCGTTTGTCGGCGACCCTATTTTTTCATTTTGGGAAACTTAAATTCAAATAGGTCCTTAATGGGGATGTCAAGTGTTTGAGCAATTTTATAGGCAGTGGATATTGTAGTGTTTATCAGACCATTTTCGATTTTAGAAAGCTGTGAATGCTCTACGCCCATCTCTAAAGCAAATTGCCGTAGCGAATACCCTTTCTCCTCACGAAGTTTTTTCACGTTAGCACCAAAAGCAATACAAAAATCCTGGTTCCTTGAATGATTCACACCCTAAGGTGTTCACACTTTTCAAATAAAGTGGTGCTATATATGAACCAGTTGATTAATTTTACAATCCCACTGTTTCCGCGTATGTTAGAAAGATATACTTACGACGAACTTGTAGCACTCTATTTTGAATTATATATAAAGGATTATGGAGAGCTGAAATTTAACAGGGTAGCCGAAAAAATCCTTACGTCAAATAAAGTAAAAGAACTAATAGATTTGAGTGAATTTCATGCTGCACCTGTTACGGCTAAACAGATACTATATACTATAAACAGCGTTGGTTTCTTTGTCTTCCGATCAAACCGAACCCAAGCTTTGGGAGCTTTGTTGATCTTACACAAATGGAACGAGGAAGTGAATACCGAACTTCATCTACTAAACCAACCATCTTTAAAACTAATTACTATGGAAATTCTAAAAGAATTAAAGGCGCATTGGGTCAAAATCGGAAACGATGGGCCAGGAATAAAGGACAATGGTTCCAATAAGGGAACAATCTCGGTTACTAACGATAGAAGCGGCAATTTGTTTTTTTGCGATAACTTATTTTTTCTTAAGAACTCCATTACTTATGGCGAATTCATTAGTATGATTAAAGGAGAGTTTACGGAATATCCACCATCCCACGGATTAAGAGGAGTTTCTCATGAGCATGCTTTCAAGAATGCACCTGTTGAATTAAATGCCCCATTCACGATGCGAAGCTATTTCAGGGGGATCGGTGAGTTCTTCCTAGATCACCAGGTACTTCTTTTTGATAATTTCGAAACTGCAAAGGGCTTGTTTGATACCATTTGTTTACAAATGGGCCTTACACACCAACAGTGGTTGAAGGGCCCCGCCGATAGAAACGCAGCGATTTCAAATGATTCAAAATATCAGCTAACTATTTCAGAATTTCTATCCCGCTTCAGCAGTTCTACTGAATCAGACCATGCCGGTGAATTGATTTTACGTTATAATTTTACCGCGCGTCTTTAAAAAAGTGGCGTTTTACGGCTTATGCACCCAATTGAGATTTTAATCGAATGGCTGAATAAGCATGAATTTAAAACTGAAAAAAATCAATTATCTGAACAAGTGTTGTGTTATCTCCCCAACTATCCTTATAAAGAAATTGAAGGTCATGATTATAGTACCGAATTGATAAACTATGTTGAGACAATTACGTTACCATCCAAGATATGCGGAACTTGTTTCTTTATTCATGTTTTTCTTAAGAATCATTTCGAGTTGTTTGATCTAGTTGATGAAATTGGTACCAAAAAAACAAGGGATGTTAATGAAAAGTTCCTACTGAAAGAGAGCTGGGACAAATTGGTTAAGGCCGGGTTCAATCCTGACGTTTTTTACGACGATCTATTTCAAAGCATTGAGCACACTGTGTATGGTGAAAACAAATGAAAGAAAGTATGAACCCTGTTACAATCCTTCACGTTGACCGCTTTAGAGGTAACGATACAGCAATCCACCAATAAGTTTAGCAAGAGACGGTATTCCCCAAGCAATAAAAAAAATGACGATGAATATTATACTCAATGATGGGCTCAGCGACAAATAATTATAATGGTGCAGATAATTCAAGTAAAATCTTAAATAAATGTGAAACGAGTTGATTTAGGATTTTATATTTAGCATGGTGTGATGCTATTGCGGATAGCTCAAAATAGATGTCTCTTGAAGAAACTAAGGAATGGGGAAATAATGAGGATTGGATTATCAAACAAGTATGTTTTCTCTTGGTGGAAACAGAGGAATATTTGCTCTTGGCTGGTAGAATCAATCCCCATATGAGTACAGAAGTTTCTAAGAGTAGATGGACTTCTTAAATTACCTAAAACGTGGGTACGAAAAAAAATAGACCTTTCCCTTGGCTATTTCTTCTTCCCACTCGGCTTAGGTTTTTCTGTGAAGGTTGTCTTAGGATGCGTGTTAGCATACTGTTGCGTAACAAACCTTCCAGTAATAGCACTTTGGGGTTGAACGTGGGTCTGCTTTCCTCCACCCCTCGAACCTCCACTAGATTTTGCCATTTTCCTGTCTAGTTTAGATGTTATAAAAATTGTTAACTGCTAAAATTACTGATTTTTTACTCACGTACGTTTGTGTTTGGCGGAATGTGAGCAAACTGTGGAATTTAAAGTTATCCTGTGGACAATGCATTTTACCCAGCAAGTCGGCATGGTTAACGGTTTTAGGAAAGCTGCTCGTATTCAAGAACTTTATTCTTGCATTCAGAAAGTTGCTAATGGGCACTCATTTTATTTTGTTTTCATTGCAGATTAATTGATGCTAGGTTATATAGCCAGTTTTTGCGAAGGCTCTTGCAGTTATTCTTTTGTAAAAATTATATTTAAGATTTATTTAGTAATGTCGATCCCCAAGACCAAAGCCCATCTTTTTTCCATGAATTAATTGCTGGAAAACGGTTATATAAATGCTTGCGGAATCCTAACCATTCCCTTCGACAATCTGTCGATGATCCTTGGTTATTTCTCCTTCGAGCGCCATTTTGAAACGTCGTAGGCAACGGGGATAAATTCATCCGGGATATGGTATCTTGACATTTATTTTTTTAGAAGCAGCAAATTCGAATATCCTTTTAAAGTTACGACGTTAAAAGACTTCTTGAATACTGGGGTAAGGTGAATGCATGCCGTCCATATATGCCTCGCTTGGTAGCAAAACAGGAAAAACACCAAATATGAAACCATTCATTTTCCATTTTGTGGACTCTGGGTGAAGGATGTGTGTCATAACTGATTTATCTTTCCCTTAATTTTATCGGTTGCGGTTGCCTCAAAATTGTAACTTAAATCGTGATATCTTTCAACATGGGTAACTATCTAACCCTTAAAGTATTTTTGATTTTGATACCAGTAGTAATGGGTCTTTTGACAACCTTCGCTGAAGTCAAGCGAAAAGAAAAAAAACGTCTTACTAAATGGGGAATAACGGTCGCTCTATTAACTGCAGTTTACCTTGGTTTGGCAGTTTGGGACAATAGCAGGGTTTTAAATGAACAAAAGCAAAGTAACGACAGCATCACTCTTTTACACAGACATATCGATACTTTAAATGCACATACTGATACATTAAATAGTCATATCGATTCTTTAAAGGGAAGTTCGGATGCTTATTATAAATTGTTAATTGCTCTTGGTTATAAACTGGATACTTCATCGGCCGAAGGAAAACACAAATTTGATAGCCTTATGGATTATCTAAATATGCTTTATCCATCAAACTTAACTTTTTGTCTCAGTGACAGCAACCTCAAAGAGATGCCTTTTATTAAGTATTACGAGTATTTCTTCGTAAAATTATGCAACAATGGAATTCCAATTCACAACTTAACGATTAACGAATATGCTATTCAAAAATTAAATGGTCAATTGATGGCTATAGATTATGTTAAACCGTGGGTAAAAGAAAATGAACTGGCATCTGGTGGTTCCTTTAGTAGCCAGGTGCGAATAGAGAGTAGCTATTATAACGACTCTGTATATCTATATTTGATTGGGTCATATAGCGACAACAAAGGTCATCACCCCTTTGAAAAATTATTGTTACGTGCGAATCATTTAGATAAAGTTGACGAAGTTGTGGATCAAAATAAGAAGGTATTAAAGTATTTGATGTCGTCTTATTTGTGGAGAAGTAGTTAAGCAAGCAAGGTGGTGAACGCTCAAGCAATCAACGTGAGCCAAGCAATTGTCCAAAGGGAGCGAAGTTCGATACCCATTAAGTTAGATCATTTTAAGCGAAGTATTAGAGTGTCATTCTCAAGTCTGGAAAGCGCATTACTTTAATCGACAGATAAAGGCAGTACTTGGTCACTAGCTTTCGCGATGTTGCAAACTTACAAAAAGAGAAAACTTACTAAAGGGATATAAGCCCTGAACTAGATTTTATGAATATTACCTGCGTTTAACTTCTTTCTCTTAGAAAAGGCGATTTGTGGAGTGATTTCGTCGTGTAATTGACGCAAGAGCTGTATTTCCTTCTTTCCTGTTTGAGAATTGGTGACTGTTTTGAATCTTATTTTACCTATAAGATCAGGTATAGAATGGTAGATTCTTTCTCTAATGTACTTGTCAGCACATCTATGGTATGTATAAGCCGAAAATGTTCCTTGGTCTTTAGTAGCCCTGCTACCTCCGCTTTGTGCTTTCGTTTACAAGCGGTAGAAGTAGAACAATTAAAGGTCTTTGAGATTTTGTAGTTCGATGCCCCGTAGTAATCGGGCCTGGGGATTTCGTTCACCTTAATGACTTTGTTGGCAACATCCCTTTTATCGGTTGCGGGTCTTCTAAAGCGTTTGAATCCTTTCTCCCAGAAAAACCACTGGTTTTGGATGACTTGGCCGATCAAGGCCGCGTCAAAAAAAGATTGTATTGCTGGAAGTAGATCACGCGTAAATATTACTGAAGTACGTTTTCTTAACCCGTAAATCTGCCTAAGCCGTTCGAATGAATGGATAAAGTAAATATCGCTTTTAGTACTGTAGACAATAAACTTGTGCTGTATGAGCTGATTGAGGTATTTTGTTATAGTCCGCTGGTCTTTTATTCCCAGGTGTTCTTGAGCTCTCTGAAGTGTATCCTTCGTCAAGCGCATTTTGCCGCTGTTGTTCATTTTAAAGTATAGAAATAGAGCAAAAGGCTTTCTTAGCCCACTATGAACTGAATATTTAATCAGGTCGAGCGGGATATTAAGTTTGTGATATTGGAATTTGAAAGAACTCATGGCCTATAATATATTATACAAAAAAAGATTCACATAGCAAAAAAAACCTTTAAACTTTCAATGTGCAGTTTCATCAGTCATCCCTGTAATAGGAAAAAGATAATTGGTTCTTTCACCACGATTTATTTTCGACTAATTAATCGATTTACCAGTGAAATCCTGACACAGCAATTGAGCAGCGTTCGAACTAGTTACTAGTTATTATTGAATCGGAAGTTGAACAATGAACTCGCTTCCTTCGCCCTCCGTTGTTTCAACTCTTATTTCTCCTCCGTGCGCTTTCACAATATCATAACCCAATGACAATCCCAATCCCGTTCCTTGTCCTGTTGGTTTCGTGGTGAAGAAAGGTTGAAATATTTTGTCCAACAGCTTTTGAGGAATGCCGTTACCATTATCGTTTACCCGCAGTTCAACTCTATCGTTTACCTTTCTTGTTGCAACGGTAACCTTTGGCGCGTACCCTGCAATATTTTCTTTTGCCTTTTCACTGACAGCGTAAAAGGCGTTGTTTATTACATTCAGAATTACTCTTCCGATATCTTGTCGAACAGTATGTATCTGCCCAATCGAGGCATCGAAATCAGTTTTTATTTCCGCATTGAATGATTTATCCCTTGCGCGCAACCCCTGGTATGTTAACCTCAAGTACTCATCAGCTAATCCATTTAGGTCGGTGGGCTCCTTCTGACCACTACTTGTCCTTGAATGTTGCAACATCCCTTTCACGATGGCCTCAGCACGCCTGCCGTGATGATTTATTTTTTCCTCGTTTGCTTCAATATCATTGATAATCTCTTTCTCCCAGTCTTCATTCCTTAGTCCACGTTCCCTCTCTCTTTGTTTCTTCCATTCCTGGATAAGTTCTTTATTCACCTCTGAAAAATTGTTCACGAAATTTAAAGGGTTTTGAATCTCATGTGCAATACCTGCTGTAAGTTCACCAAGTGAAGCCATTTTTTCAGATTGGATCAGTTGTGCTTGGGTGGATTTTAATTCCTCGAGTGTTTTTTCAACCCTTTCTTTTTGAACATCTATTTCTCGCTTCTGTTTCTGAAGAAGCGCAAATGATTTTTGCTTATAGACATTTCTTCGCCAAAGGCCTACGGCTGCCAATGATAGTATGATCACTCCGGCAAACAGTATATACACATTTAAACGGTTGCGGTATTGTAATTCATTCTGCTTTACTCTTTGCTGCAATTCCTGCTGGTGCAATTGCTCACTAAAGGAAACATTCTGAACTTCCCTTACCTTCTCACGATTAAATAAACTATCTTTTATCATTATTGACCGCCCCATATACTCAACAGCACTGTCCAAATTATTTTTGGATTTATAAATGTCAGATAATAGTGTAACGGCATTCAAAATAGCCAAAGGATAAGCAGTACTCTTCCCAAGTAATACAGTTTGGTTGGCATAAAAAATTGCTGAGTCCGATTGACCTCTTCGGCTAAATACTCTTGCCAACCCGTTGTAGGCATCCATCAAATCACTATTATAAACATGGAGTATGGAAAGTGCAATCGTCTCCCGGTAATACTTTATGGCATCAGGAGGCTGATTGTTTTTGGCATAAGTACCCGCGAGATGTAACGTGGTAAAGCCAGATTGTTTATCAAGATAAGTACTGTCAATCGCGCGAGCTTTCCTTAAATAAAGAAAAGCAGAATCCAGTTGACCAAATTTTTCATAAGCTTCGCCGATGTAAGTCCAAGTGAGCATTTGCATTCTTTTTAAAAAAGCACCAGTGTTTCCAAGGCTCATTGTATCAATTATACTCTTTCCCTTATAAGCATACCTAACTGCATTATTATGATCCCCTGCATCACTGTAAGTTTCACTTATATTCAAATAACCAAGCAGTAATCCATTTGTGTATTTAAGTTTTTCACTTAGTTTAATAGATTGCAAATAATAATCTATGGCATGGGAATAATCTCCAAGTACAGACAAGACAATTGCATTACTTGCCAACGCATCAGCTTCTGCCTGGCCAAGTCCGGCCTTCCTGGCCAACAATAATTGTTGCCTGGCAAGTTCCAATGCATGCTCAGGACTTGACCAGGTATTTACCCACGCTAAACTTCCAAGAACAGATATTCTTTCAGAGTCATTGGTTGCTGCGGCAAGCAATTTTTCAAGAGAATCATTTGCTCTATTCTGACTATACACTAAGTGTATACTCAAAAGAGCTGTCAGAATAAGCAGGTTTTTTTTCATGCAGGCATTATTTACATTTTTTTATCGTGATGCCAATCAATAATAAATATTGATCCCTCACCTTCCTTTGTCTCCACGTTTATTTCCCCACCATGTGCCTTCACAATATCATAAACTAAGCTCAACGTAATTCACTTGGTGAATGTCGCGCGTTAGATACGGATACAGTAAAGATACAGGGTTCGGCGGCCTGTAGCGCGATTGTAACAATAGATGTAGTAACGGCTTGGTGATAAAAGGGAAAATGGACTTTATTAGATCAACCCTTTAAACGATGGATGCCTCATTAATCCGAAATGATCCAATTCAAGATATTTTACTTGGCATTTTAGCTCCGGCTTTATCCAGACAATCTTAGGGTTCTTTATCGGGCTGCGGAATGCGGTCTTTCTATTGACAGCGGGAAGAGGGGAAAAAATACTTTTGGAGCGTTTCGCTTGAAATACTTTCTGCAGGGTGTCCTTTGTAACTCCAGTTCCAACCTGACCGATATACTTATATCCATGCTTTTGCTCTTGTGCAATGATTAGTGAATTAAAACCACTCCCCTCCTTATCCTGGTCAATAATAAATCCGGCAATAACTCCCTGTATCACTTTAGCGGTTTTAATCTTTATCCAACCAGTTGTTCTGCCACCAGGATAATAAAGACCCTGTTTATACTTAGCAACAATGCCCTCAACCTTGTGTTGTTGTGCGAGTCTGTAAAGATCCTTGCCTTTCTCAATGATGTGATCACTGAAGCGAATAATATTTGAGGAATGGATAATTGACTTCAGAATCTTTTTCCTCTCTATCAGCGGCACGTTAATCAAACTGTACCCATTATACCAAATCAAATCAAAGACATAGTACGTCAGCGTACCGCTATTGATGCTGTACATGATTTTATTGAAGTCAGCAGCCCCCTTTTCGTTTAATACGACGATTTCTCCGTCTAAGACAGCATCAATACCCAGTCTTTCCAGCACGGCCTTTATTGCCTGAAACTTTGTATTAAACGATTGATTATTTTTTGATCTGAGCTTTACGTGTGGTCCGTCGCAATAGGCCAAGGTTCTAAACCCGTCCCATTTCAATTCAAATAACCAATCTTTATGGTTGAATGCCTCATGTGTAGAAACCATTGCCATCGGCACGAGGTCTTTGGGCATTGGCGACTTGACCGCTTTAGCTGGCTTTTTGGATGGCGATTTCTTCTTCACGAACGTAAAACAACAGCAGAGATTAAATGTTGCCAGCCAAGATAAAAATTTCTGGTAAATCATTTGAATAAGTAGCATTTTACTACATGACTATGGTGGCATACTTGTTGAAACCTTCGTAGAAAGGACCCCTTATGGAAGCCGGACGAAACCAAAAGGAAAGAACGGTGTATCACGTTACACCGGCTGAGGCGGCTAATCGGTGGCTAGTGTACCAGGAGAACGGCAACTTTAAGAGAGAATTTGATCGAAAAGAAGATGCCGTAAGTATTGCAAGACTCAAGGCTCAGTTAGACGGTTACGCCCAAATTAAGATACATAATGTGGACGGCAGGATAGATGAGTCAACATACGGGGAAGATAGCGCAACAAATTCGAGATGGCTGTAAAGTAAGTAGTAACTATTTAAAATAATATATATGGCAACAACGAAAAAACAGGACAAAACAAAGGGATCTGGAAAAAGAGAACTTGTTGCGCCAAAGGGTGACAAAAGGTATATTAAGAGAGATGGCAAAGGCAGAATCAAAGAGAGCGACGATCAGTCCAGGTCTTTAAGCAGAGACAGACAAACTGCAGCAAAAACGAAAGTAAAACCCGGCTATGGCGATAAGGGTGATCGATAACTCGCGACCAGAGGACGGGCTGTTTTTACAATTTATAAAACAAATTTTATGGGAAGTCTACTTTACATCATTGCCGTGATCCTGATAATTGGATGGCTAGTGGGATTCTTTGCCTTTCATGCAGGGGGCATTATACACGCGCTGCTCGTTATCGCCGTTATCGTTATAATAATAAGAGCTCTTCAAGGGAGGAGTGTTTAGACTTGCTACGAGCCCAATAATACTCGATCAATATAAGAACTTACTTATTTTACATAGTATTAAAAGCAAATCTAATTCCTAATGGTTTCAACGGCTAATGTGGCCCTCTCGACGTATTTTTTTTTTGCTCGATAATGAATCATGGTATCTTTTCAAAAATACATGTTGGAATTTCGTGAGAAGGGGCTGTTTTTACAGTCCCTCAGTATTTCGCAAATCCATTAATTTTTCGTAACTTATTAGGACATGACTCCTGCTGAACCTAAACACGCGGCTGAAGAAACAGCCACCAAATTAGCCATAAGAATATTTGAGCTAAAGCAGCTTAACGAAGACTTACAATCTCCCGACATCGTTGAAAGAATTAAACTCAAAAGAACAGCTATTAAATGAACTTAGGCAATATTTAGCTCAGAAAAAACAAGAGTTGAGATGATTAAACGGTCTGGCAGTCATGTTTTATGAACCTAATTAGAGTCATAATTCTATTGCTACTCTTGTTGTTGCTACTCTAGTTTTTTATTGATCCAACATTTCACTAAAATAGAAAGCCTTCGCATCTTACTATGATTCTGGACGAGGGGCCAGCCGTTTTATGGTGAAATCATTGTACCTGGAAATGAATAAATATATTTGGCAACTCATCTTGCCCAAGTTTTTTCAATTTCTAAAGTGTGAATTGAAGGTAGGGCTGACAGAGCAGCCCTTTTTTTAATAGGAAGACTGAAGTTACGCTGTGCTAATAAATTTAGTTTTTTATTACTAAATTTTACTAACTTAGTTGTCCGCAAAAAATATTGTCATGGAATTTATTTACCTCTTGGACAGTACAATTGACCACGAAAATAAAAGACAGCCGGTGGTAGTAGAGTCGATCATCAATGAAGACTGGGACTACACAGGTAATTACCGCGCTATTATCGATGGAAAAACAATAACCGAGTTTTCAATAGATGAGAACACTCAGTGGTTTGAAAAAGGTAAGGGGCACACTCCATTGGCCAGGCAGTTAGGCGATTTTATTGAAAATTATTTTGAGTGAAATCCTTTCAAATTATCCTTCGGGAATCCCATAACATCTATCGCCTTACAGTAACACAAAAGGCGGCAACTGAAGCAATGGAGCTGTATGAGGTGCGAGCAAACAACCATACATTTTTATTCGAGTGTAACCGACCGCTTTTAGCTGCCAAAGGCTTACTGCACCTACCTTGGCAATGGACACTTGTTCAGGGACCTGCTAACGCAAAGTATTATGTCGAAGAGATAAAGAAAGAGCTGGAAAAGACGCTGAGGAAGAAAGTTTGATAAATTTCATGTCAGTGAATTTGATGGATATTCACAGACCGTTCGCCCCCTGGGGCTTTTATGGTCAATGACCTTTTGATTTCTAAAAAAAATTCTTTGTAGTTTTACACCAAGGTCAATGGAAAACATTGTGTGATGGAAAGCCTTATGGTCCTTATGCCAAGGTTTGAACTTAGTCTCGCGCACTCCCAAATATCTGAAACCTTTGATAGTACTTACTTTCAAGGGTTTTGATTTATTAGGAGTCGTTGAAGCGGACGTCTTGAAATATCTACGCAATAACACTTCAATGATACAGCCATTCAAAAAGATGACAACGCCAAATGAAAGCTTAGTAATATTTAAAGGCGAATTCGAATTATCCTCGCCAAATGAAAAATGCAAAGTTGTAGGGGAAATAAGATATACTTGGTTCCCTTACCCACGCGTAGGTTTTGAAGGCAAAGCGTTAACCAATGATATAAGACACAGGAAACTATTAACACGCTGGGCGATGCAGAAAGTTGAGCTCACCATACAAATCATAGCCGCAAGCGGTCACGCTCGTTATACCGGGTACACCGAAAGTGGTTGCAAACTTGCTTCCTTTGAAATTCGTGATAACGAAATAATTGTTACGGGCACTTTGCCCAGCGACGTAGTATTTGGTGATACATCAATAAATGTTGATCAATTACATTTTGATTTACCTAATCTGAGGGGCTATTTGGGTTTGCCTGTATTTCGCAACAGGCGAATTCACAGCGTTAGAATGAAGTTTCGCGACTCCAAGTACAAAATTACAATTGATAGAGTGGTTGAATATGATGCGATTGTTAACAAGTTAACACTCATGGGAGGGTACGCAACACTGCATTCAGGAACGATTGCGAGCACAAAGAGATCGATCGCATTTGAGGAAACAAAAGCCTTTCCAGCACAGTGGGATCCGAAGCTTGGAATTCACGTGACTTGAAGTCGCGG
>JADMIO011227080.1_pt1 | contig 112620 bp, 118 predicted proteins | sample 8958161 | NCBI WGS metagenome assembly JADMIO01 (sample SAMN16585339, study PRJNA669376) | soil metagenome | isolation source: Crop rotation soil | place: USA: Cullars Rotation, Alabama | collected 2011
GCCGCGACTTCAAGTCACGTGAATTCCAAGCTTCGGATCCCACTGTGCTGGAAAGATCATTCTGTCACCCGGGCCGTGCACGCCTAACGAAGCCGGCATTTGCCTCGACCTCTTAAACAGTGCGCCGAGCGACCTGCCGATCCTGGGCGTCTGTCTCGGGCACCAAGCCATGGGACAGGCCTTCGGCGGCGAAGTCGTTCGCGCCAGGGCCATCATGCACGGCAAAGTTTCACCCGTTCGCCATCAAGGCGGCGGGGTATTCCGCGGCCTCCCTTCCCCCTTCAACGCCACGCGCTATCATTCGCTGGCGGTGAAGCGCGATACGTTTCCAGACGTGCTAAATGTCGACGCAGAAGCTGACGATGGCGAAGTCATGGGCCTGTCGCACAAAACGCGGCCGGTGTTCGGCGTGCAATTCCATCCCGAGTCGATCGCCTCGGAACATGGCCACGCGATCATTGCCAACTTCCTGGCAGCGGCGGGCGTGCGATGAGCCTGACGCCACATCTCGAAAAGCTTTCGCGTGGCGAGACTTTCGCACCGACGGAGATCGACGCCGCCTTCGCGGTTATCATGGACGGCGACGCAGCGCACGATGACATCAAGCGCTTTCTCAACTTAACACTGCCTTACATGCGCGACCCAGCGTGGATTGCCGGTGGCGCACGCGCGCTGCGATCGCGCATGGTGCGCGTGAACGCGCCCGCCGGCGCCATTGATGTATGCGGCACAGGCGGCGACGGCGCCCACACGCTCAACATCTCAACAGCCGTCGCCTTCGTCGTGGCCGGCTGCGGGGTCACGGTCGCCAAGCACGGCAATCGTGCGATGAGTTCGAAGTCAGGCGCAGCCGACGTGCTCGAAGCGCTTGGCGTCAAGCTGACGGGCGATGTGGGGATCCTTGAGCGATGCCTGCGCGAGGCGGGACTGGCATTCCTGTTTGCGCAGAACCATCATCCGGCGATGCGTCACGTCGCGCTGGCGCGGCGCGAACTGGGCAAGCGCACGATCTTCAATCTCCTGGGTCCACTTTCCAACCCGGCAGGCGTGAAGCGGCAATTGGTAGGCGTGTTCAGCGCCGACTATGCCGAACCTATTGCCCGAGCGCTCGACGAACTTGGCTGCGAAAAGGCACTGGTGGTGCACGGCGCCGGCGGTCTTGATGAGCTGTCCGCAGCAGGCAAGGAAGCCAATCACGTGGCAACGTTGGAGAACGGCGAGATCACGATGCAGCTGATGCTCCAGTCCGCGGAGGTGCACCCTGATTTGCGCGGCGGCCTCGCGTCGGAAAATGCGGAAGAGATGCGCGCGCTGCTCGCTGGCAATGGTCGGCCGGGACACCGCGCTGCCGTGCTGATCAATGCGGCTGCAGCACTTTTTGTAGCCGGACACTCGCCTTCAGTGATCGAGGCGCACTCGGCTGCAACGCAATCGATCGATACCGGCAAGGCGCAGGAAGCGCTGCAACGCCTGGTCGACGTCTCCCGGAGCGCACCATGACCGACGTGCTTCGACGTATCCTGGCTTACAAACGCGAAGAGGTCGCCGCGCGCAAACGCGACATACCGCGCGCGATGATCGAAGCACTCTCGGTTGATCTGCCTCCGCCACTGCCCTTTCACCGCGCCCTCGCTGATTGCACAAAGCGGCCGGCTCTGATCGCCGAAATCAAGAAGGCGAGCCCGTCCAAGGGGCTCATCCGCGCCGATTTCGATCCAGCAGCGCTCGCCAAAGCTTACGAAGCAGGTGGCGCGACCTGTCTCTCGGTGTTGACTGACGCGCCGAGCTTCCAAGGCGCTGAGGGCTACCTCTCGGCCGTCAAGCTTGTGTCGCCGCTGCCGGTTCTGCGCAAAGACTTCATCATCGATCCTTGGCAAGTCGGCGAAAGCCGCGCGATTGGCGCCGACGCCATCCTGATCATCATGGCCGCCGTGGATGACGTTCTGGCCAACGACTTGCTCGCCGCAGCAACTGAATGGGGATTGGGCGTGCTCGTTGAGGTGCACGATGACGCAGAATTGGATCGCGCCCTAATGCTTGAGCCCGTCGCCACGATCGGCATCAACAACCGCTCGCTTTCAACCTTCGTGACTGATCTCAGCGTGACCGAGCGCTTGGCGCCGCGTGTGCCGCAGGATCGCCTGCTCGTGTCAGAGTCTGGCATCACAACGCACGCCGACATCAAGCGCCTGCAGCGCGCCGGCGCACGCGCATTCCTGGTCGGCGAAAGCTTGATGCGCGAACCCGACGTCGAAGCCGCGACGCAGAGATTGCTAGGCGGCTGATTTCCCGCGCGTGCCCACAACGATCAATACCGCGCCAATGACAAGCGCGATCGCGCCGCGGGTCGCCCATTCCATGTGACCGCTCATGCCCATGCCAGGCAGCACGTTCAAACCTTGGCAAACCCAAATCGCGCCAATCACGGCCAACAGCGCGCCCAGGCCGCCGAGCACATTTCTCCACCCGCCATTGCGTCCGCCAAAAATCAGCAACGCCAAACCGGCTATGGCGAACCCCACGCCTCGATAGGTCCAGTTCACGTCAGCAGTCATGAAGCTTCGCGGCGCCCACGAGACATTGAGGCCCTGCAGCACCCAGATGCCGCCCATGATCAGCATGGCGAGCCCGAGAACACCCAAGATGGTTTTGACACCGTTCATCGGCCTGCCCTTGGCTAAATGCTCGCGCCTCAGTCTGAGCGATCGTTTCGGCGTCGTCCAATACCATCCATTGACTTGACCTTAAGAAGTGAACGGATATAGAACAGAGCGTCGTTCACCCTTTGGTCCTGCCGGATTGAGATCATGCTGACAGCGAAACAAAAAGAACTGCTGCTCTACATCCATGAGCGGATCAAAGAGACCGGTGTTTCCCCCTCCTTCGATGAGATGAAGGAAGCGCTGGATCTGGCGTCAAAATCTGGCATCCACCGGCTCATTACGGCGCTTGAGGAGCGCGGCTTTCTACGCCGCCTTCCCCACCGCGCGCGCGCCCTGGAAGTGCTCAAAATGCCGGACTCGGCAACTCCGGCGGCCCCGGCCAGAGGCCGCGGCGCCTTCCGCCCCAGCGTGGTGTCCGAAGGCCGGACCAGCACGAGCAGCAGCAATGGCGGATTTGGCGTCCCGATCCTCGGCCAGATTGCGGCGGGCGTGCCCATTGAAGCCATCCAGACCGAAGTCGGCCGCGTTGACGCGCCGCCAGACCTTTTGGCTGGCGATCACTTCGCACTCGAAGTGCGCGGCGATTCCATGATTGGCGCAGGGATCCTTGATGGCGACGTGGTGATCATTCGCCGCGGCGATACCGCCGACAGCGGCGACATCGTCGTCGCGTTGGTTGATGCGGAGGAAGCGACGCTGAAACGTCTCCGCAAGCGCGGCAATTCGATTGCGCTGGAGGCAGCCAATCCAGCTTACGAGACGCGCATCTTTGGACCGGACCGCGTGCAGATCCAAGGCAAGCTGGTCGCCATGATCCGCCGCTACTCCTGAGCGTCGTCCGGCGGCGCACGCGGCGTCCACGCTCGCCGGACCGCCAGCGGCTGCGCCCGCACAATGCGAAGACGATCCGCATCCGCATAAATGAAGGCGCCACCTTGCTGCGCCAGTGCGCTCGCCGTGATCAGAGCAAGCGGCCGGCAGCGTGCGGAATAGTCCGCCGGCGCCTGTAGCGTTGAGGTGACGATCGCAGCTGGCTGACACGGCGCCGCGTACCCGCCCCCTTCGCGCACTAACAGAAGCACGCCATGCGGCAAGGGCAGCGAACACTGTGCGTCGGAGCACGCCTGTGGCGGCGCCAGACGTTCTATAGCCGGAGGTGAAATGCCCAACATGGCACCCAGGTGATCGCGCGCGTACGTGGAGCGGCCTCGACCAGCAGCGAGCGACCATCCATGCGGCGTTTGCGCGAAAGTCGCACGCAATTCGCTGTCGAAGGCCGCCACTGGACGGGGTGCTGTAGCGTAGACAGCGATTCCCACGGCAAAGAAAGGCAGCGCGCCCCAGCGCAACGCACCGCGCCACAAGCACGCCCACAACAACGCCGTCACACATAGAATGAAGGCGGCGTCCGGCGGACGTGGCAACGCCTGCACCGCTTCGCCGCGGTCACCAAAGGTTTGCCCGATCGCCGCTACAAGTTCGAGCGCGCTGGCCATGAATTGCAACGGGCCATCCGCCAAGCCGAACGGCGCCAGGATCGCAGCGAGGCTCGCAGCCGGCGCCACGAGGAATGACAGGATCGGTTCAGCGATCAAATTGGCCGGAAGCGAATAGATCGAAAACCGCTGAAAATGATAGATCGCGAAGGGATCAGTCGCGAGGCCCGCTACCAGTGAGATCAGCAAGACACCGCCGATGCCGCGCGTGATGCCTTGCAGGCCGCCAATAAACAATCCCGGCGCAGGCAAGTTCGGCTCATGCGGCGCGCGCTTGAGCAACTCGAACAAGGTTACGAGCGCAGCGGTCGCCGCAAATGACATCTGGAACCCGGGCTCGAGTACGGATTCCGGCAACAACAACGTCACCAGCAATGCTGAAAGTGCGACGCCGCGAATGGAAATAGCGGGCCGGTCGAGCAGAATGGCGCCGAACGCAACGTTGGCCATGATGAGCGAGCGCAAAGCCGGCACGCTCGATCCGGAAATCACAAAATAAGCCGCAAGCGCGATGAGCGCCGCAACAGCGGCGATTTTCTTCACCGGGAAGCGAGCGCAATCGGCGCGATCAGCGACAGCAGCCAGGTTAGCGCTGCGAACACCAAGCCGCCGACAACGCCCATATGAACGCCCGAAACCGAGAGCAGATGTCCAAGCCCCGAGTTGCGAAACGCGGTGTTGGTGTCTTTGTCGATGGCGCTGGTGTCTCCGGTGATCAACGCTGCGGAGATCGCGCCGCCTCGCCCGGGCGCGGCCTCTTGAATTGCCGCCGATAAGTCCGCGCGCATCGCGTCGATCCGCAACCGCTGCGCGTCCAACCACGAGGGCGGCGGCGCGAACGCTAACGGACGACAGCGCCCGAACGCATACCCCGTCGCGCCCAAGCGTTCGAAATAGGCGCGGCGCGCAAAATCGTAGGCGCCAGGCGCCATCGGGCCGGAGGGCGGGCCCAGCATCGCGCGGCAATCAGCAAAGCGGCCCGGCGAAAGCAGCCCCGCCTGCCGGACAGCCACGCGCACGTAGCGCGGCGGCGCTGAGACGCCGTCGATCGCGCGCACCAGCACGCGCAATCGCGGGCCGCTGTCGCTGCTATCGATGTCGGTCACCCAGCCTTGAAGGTGTACAGGTTCGCTCCCTGCCGCGTACGGCGCCTGCGCTACGCTTGCCGTGCGCACTTGAGCTGCAAGCGCGCCCAGCGCCGCGGCGACGAAGAGCGCACAAAGGCCCGCAAGCACCTGCCGAAATCGCGCGCCGATCGAGTCGTGACGCGGGCTCGGCCACACGATGAACCCCACCATCGCCCCCGCCGACGCCAACAACGCGACGGCCCCGGCCCAAACTGGGGGATCACTGGGAACCAGAAGCCACCACGCCGCGCCGGCGATCATCGCGGGCGCCAGCCAGAGCGCCCACCGGTCCCGCTGCGCGGCAATCAGACCCGCCAGTGCGCGGCTAGGAGAGAACGCGGCCGCCATGGTAGGACGCCCGCGCCTTGAAACAGCGCCTCCTCCCGCAATGAGCGTCGTCACGCGCTTCGCCCCTTCCCCGACGGGGTACCTTCATATCGGAGGTGCGCGCACTGCGCTCTTCAATTGGCTCTTCGCCCGCAAAATGGGCGGCAAATATTTGCTGCGCATCGAGGACACCGACCGCGCCCGCTCCACGCCGGAGGCGGTGGCGGCGATTATCGATGGCCTGGATTGGCTCGGCCTCGATTACGATGGCCAAATCACCTTCCAGTACGCGCGCGCCGCTCGGCACCGTGAGATAGCCGAAGCCATGATCGCGCGCGGCACAGCGTTCCGCGACTACATGACGGCGGAAGAACAGGAGGCGGAACGCGCCAAAGCACATGCCGAAGGGCGTGCGCTGCGCTCGCCATGGCGCGACGGCGGCGCAGCGCCAGATCGTCCGTTTGTCGTGCGTTTGAAGGCGCCTGAACATGACGTCGTCAATGACGACATGATCCAAGGCAAAGTTGTCATCAAAGGGCGCGATATCGACGACCTTGTGCTGCTCCGCGCCGATGGCAATCCCACTTACATGCTCTCCGTCGTTGTCGACGATCATGACATGGGCGTCACCCACGTGATCCGCGGTGACGATCACCTCACTAATGCGGCGCGGCAGATTCCGATTTTCGAAGCCATGGGCTGGACGCCGCCGCGCTTTGCGCACGTACCACTCATTCACGGCGAGGATGGCAAGAAGCTCTCGAAGCGTCATGGCGCGCAAGCGGTCCACGAATATCGCGATATGGGCTATTTGCCTGAGGGACTGACCTCGTACCTCATGCGCCTTGGCTGGAGCCCGGGCCATGATGACATTTTGACGAAGGAAGAAGCCGTTCCGCTCTTCGATGTGTCACACATCGGCAAAGCGCCAGCGCGGCTCGACTTCAAGAAACTCGACTCGGTCAACGGCCACTTCATGGCGCTCGCGGACGACACGCGGCTGGCGGCTTTGGTTTTCGACTACATCGCCAGCCACACCGATTGGACGCTCACGTCCGACAGCCAAAAACGCGTGCAGGCCGCTATCCCAGTGCTCAAAAAACGGGCCAAGACGATCAAAGAAATGGCGGAGCAGGCACGGTTCCTGATCGCAACCCGCCCACTGGTCGTGGACGACGTTGCAAAGGCTGCGCTCAAGGACGATGTCAGGGACAGATTGCGGCGGCTGCGCGATCGTCTCGCAGCCGAACCGCACTGGGACCACACAGCGCTCGGCGCCATGCTTAAGGCTTTCGCTACCGATGAAGGCGTTGGATTGGGCCAAATTGGACCCGGCCTGCGCGCGGCTTTGACGGGTGGAACGCCAGCGCCGGATTTGGGTCAAATGTTGGAATTGCTCGGCCGCGAGGAGAGCCTCGCGCGCCTTTCGGATCAGGTTTGAGGACGGACGCTTATGGAAAGCAAGATCACGAAGAAACCGTCGGCGACGCTCACGGTCAACAACAAGCAACTTGAGCTTCCAGTGTACGGCGGCTCGGTCGGTCCCGACGTGGTCGACATCCGCAAGCTCTACAGCGACGGAAAAGTCTTCACCTACGATCCTGGCTTCACTTCAACCGCGTCGTGTGAAAGCCAAATCACCTACATCGACGGCGATGAAGGCGTCTTGCTCTATCGCGGCTATCCGATCGATCAGCTCGCGGAGCACTCAAGCTTCATCGAAGTTTGCTATCTGCTCGCGAATGGCGAGCTGCCGAATAAGGCGGAGCTCGATCGCTTCACGCGCGACATCACTTATCACACCATGCTGCACGCGCAGTTCGATCGCTTCTTCGAAGGCTTCCGGCGCGATGCGCATCCGATGGCGATCATGGTCGGCACGGTTGGAGCACTGGCGGCGTTCTACCACGACAGCACCGACATCGACGACCCGCGCCAGCGTACGATCGCCAGCCATCGCCTGATCGCCAAGATGCCGACCATTGCGGCGCGCGCCTTCAAATATCACGTCGGCCAGCCCTTCATCAGCCCGCGCAACGAGCTCGATTATGCGTCGAATTTCCTACGCATGTGCTTTGCGGTGCCGGCCGAGGACTACAAGATCAATCCGGTGATGGCGAAAGCCATGGATGTATTCTTCATCCTCCACGCCGATCACGAACAGAACGCTTCGACTTCAACCGTGCGCTTGGCCGGCTCGTCCGGCGCCAATCCGTTCGCATGCATCTCCTCGGGCATCGCCTGTCTCTGGGGGCCAGCGCATGGCGGCGCCAACGAAGCAGCGCTCAAGATGCTCGAGGAGATCGGGACCGTCGACAACATCCCGAATTTCATCAAGCGCGTGAAAGACCCGAATGACGATGTCCGCCTCATGGGGTTCGGCCACCGCGTTTACAAAAACTACGATCCGCGCGCGAAAGCGATGCAGAAGCTTTGCCATCAAGTGCTGAAGGAAGTCGGTCACGAGAACGATCCGCTGCTCAAGGTCGCGATGGAACTCGAACGCATCGCGCTGAGCGACGAATACTTCATCCAGCGCAAACTCTATCCAAATGTCGATTTCTATTCGGGCATCACGCTACGGGCGATGGGCTTCCCGATGTCGATGTTCACCGTGCTCTTTGCGGTGGCGCGCACCGTCGGCTGGATCGCGCAATGGACCGAGATGATGGAAGACTCGAGCCAAAAGATTGGCCGTCCGCGTCAGGTCTATACCGGCCCCACACGGCGCGACTACGTGCCTTGCGGGGATCGGCGCTGAGAGGCGAGCATTTGAAGCACGACGTCGGCGGCAATTTCTGAAGCCGGACGCCCGCCACGCCCCATGCGATCGAGCGCCATGTTCTGGCGCTCGATTTGTTTGGAACGAGCTGATGGATCGTCGAGCAAAGGCGCCGCGGCCCGCGCGAGATTCTCCGGCGTTAAATTGTGCTGCAGAAATTCCGGCGCGACTTCGGCGTCGGCGGCGACGTTCATCAGCGTCGCGTATTTTGCTTTAAACAAGATGTATTGTGCGATCAGCGCGGTGAGCCAACCGAGTTTGTATCCAATCACCAGTGGCGTCCCCTGCAGCGCCACTTCGGTTGTGACGGTCCCGGACGCGGCGATTGCGACAGTGGCGGCGGCGAAGGCGTCTTCCTTTTCGTGCTCCTCCACAATCAGAGTTCGCGGCAGCGCCTGTGCGACCGCGGCTTCGCGCACAGCGCCGGCCGCGACCATAACGAAGCGAAGATCTTGACGGGTTTCACGCAGCATCCCGGCGGCCCGCCAAAGGATCGGCCCTATTCGCCGGATTTCGGCCGCGCGGCTGCCAGGCAGCACCAGCAGAATCCGCTCTCCTGGCGCGACGCCATGACGAGCGCGAAACGCAGACGGATCGCCCGCCTTGAATCGTCCGAACGCCGGATGCCCACAGACCGTACATGGCAAGCCGTACGGCTCGTAATACGGGGTTTCGAAATCGTGGATGCAGATGAGGTGATCAACCGCGGCGGCCAGCGTCTTGGCGCGCCCTGCGCGCGTCGCCCACACTTGCGGGCCGATGTACTTCACCAGCTTGATATGCGGCGCGGCGGCGCGCACGCCTTGTGCCACGCGCAGCGTAAAGCCCCAAGAGTCAATTAGGACGACCACATCGGGCTGCTCAACCAGCACCGCGGCAACCGTGTCGGCCACCGCACGCTTGACGCGTTCGTAGGCCAACAAGCCGTCGATGAAACCGAGTATGGCCATGCCGCTGATGTCCGCGCGACTCGGCAAACCTTCTGCGGCCATGAGCGGGCCGCCGACGCCAGTGAGTTCAAGAGATGCATCGCGAGACTTTAGGGCACGGGCCAGATCGGCGCCGAGCGCGTCGCCGGAAGACTCTGCCGCGACGAGAAAGACCCGCCCGCTCACATCTCGCCTACTTCGGCGCGCGTAAAGCCATAGAGAAATAGACCCAAGCGATCGGCTTCAGCGATGAGCTCGTCGCGTCGCACGGCGAGCGCCCCACCAGCTTCCACCGCGATGCCGGCAAGGCCGGCTTCGGCAACGCCGGCCAGCGTCTTCAACCCGATCACCGGAAGGTCAATGCGCCGCTCCTGAATAGGCTTCGGGCGCTTCAACAGCACGCCACGGCGATTATTGGCCGCGCCACGCACTGCGGCCGGCAAGCTTGCAACGCGCGCGAGCATCGCATCCGTGCCTTCCTGCGCTTCAACCGCGAGCGGAACCCCTGCGCAGACAACAACGGCTTGGCCAATATCAAGCGCGCCGATTGCAGCGGCAATCTTCGCAGCTTTCGCGATGTCCTTTCTCTGCGCATCGGTGGGAGCAATCGCGCCCCACGTGCCTTCTCTGGCGAGCAGATCGCCCATCACGTCTTCGGTGCCGAGAATCTTGAAGCCCTCGCGCTCATGCTCTTCGAGCAGCAAGCGCAGTAATGCGTCGTCGCCCTTGCTTGCTGCTGCAAGGAAGGCCGGGATCATGGCTTGGGCGCGGTCATCGAGCTGAAGCTGAGCCAGATCAGGCCGCGGCACTTGGCCAATCAGCACAACAGCGTCGACACCGGCATTCTTGAGCGCCTGCATGCGTCCGCCCATGGCGCCGAGATTTTGCGTCACGCCGGGATGTTTTTCGAGCGCATCGCTTGCGAACGGCTCAATGCGCGCAACGAAATAATCGCGCCCCGTCGCGGCACAATGTTCGGCAAGCACCACCGGCAGTTCGCCGCCGCCGGCGATCAAGCCGAGCTTGCGCCAGGACGCCATCATCAATCCCGCGGCATGCAGAGGGGGCGCGCGGCGTCCTCGCGGATGAAGTCGACGATCTCCATGACTTCAGCATTGTCCGCGTACGTCAGGGCGCAATCCTCGATCCGCTCCTGGAAGGTGCCTTCCTCCGCGAACAGCAACCGATACGCGGCGCGAAGATCGTGGATCTGCTCGCGCGAGAAACCACGGCGCTTCAGGCCAACGACGTTCAGGCCTGACAGATGCGCGTGATTGCCGATGGCGAGTCCGAACGGAATGAGGTCGGTGGTCATCAACGCCGAAGCGCCCACGAACGCATAGCGGCCAACACGGCCATGCTGGTGCACGCCGGAAAGACCGGAGAGAAACGCGAAGTCGCCGACCTGTACGTGCCCGCCTATGGTCGCTGTTTGCGCCATGATGACATTGTTGCCGACATTGCAATCGTGCGCGACGTGGCAATTGCCCATGATGAGGCAATGATTGCCGACATTGGTGACCGAGCGCCCGCGCACGGTGCCACGGTGAAGCGTCGCGTGTTCGCGGATGACGTTGTGGTCGCCCATCACCAGGCGCGTTGGTTCGCCAGCGTAGGAAAGGTCTTGCGGTGTGCCGCCGAGCAACGCGAACGGGAAGACGGTGTTGTCTTTGCCGATCTCGGTGTGGCTCTCGATGAAGACGTGCGCAATAAGCCGCGTGCGGTCCCCGACATGGACATTCGGACCAATGACGCAACCCGGTCCAACTTCGACATCGGCGCCAAACTCGGCGCTCTTGTCGACAACCGCCGTCGGATGAATTTTCGCGCTCACGTCCGGTCGCCCTTCGTGGCCGCGAATTCGCAATCGCTGGCCAGTTGGCCATTCACTTCGACGCGGCCTCGGAACTTGAAGATGTTGCGCCGTTGGAAAAGCACCTCAACCGGCATTTCCATCACATCACCCGGCTTCACCGGCCGTTTGAAGCGCGCATTGTCGACGGCCATGAACAAAATCACGAACTTGCTGACGTCCAGCTCCAACGTCTTCGACATCAGCAAGGCGCCGGTTTGCGCCATCGCTTCGATCTGCAGCACGCCCGGCATCACCGGGTCGCCCGGAAAATGGCCGGGGAAGAACGGTTCGTTGAAGGTGACGTTCTTGATGCCGCGAATGGAGGTGTTCGGCACGTAATCGATCGCACGGTCGACCAGCAGGAACGGATAGCGGTGCGGCAGGCGTTGGAGCACCTCCGCGATCTCGATGACGCCGCCCGGCGTCGTCTCACTTCTCTCCATCACGCGCCCCTGCTTTGCGTGCGACCCAGCGGACCTCCTTTAAGAAGGTGCGGATCGGCTTCGCCGGATAACCCATCCAGATTTCACCTGGCGGCACGTCATCGCCCACGGCGGCGGCTCCGGCAAGGGTTGCGCCCGCTCCGATTTTGCGATGGTCCCCTACGCCAACGCGGCCGGCGAGCGTGGCCGCGTCGCCGATTTCCACGGAGCCGGAAATGCCGGCGAACGCCGCCAGAATGGCGCCGCGTCCCACGGTGACGTTGTGGGCGATCTGACAGAGATTATCGATCTTGGCGCCCTCGGCGATCAGCGTGTCATCGAACACCCCGCGATCAATGGTGGTGTTAGCGCCGATGGTGACGCGGTCCTGGATCACCACGCGTCCGAGATGCGGCACATCGATTGGTCCCGACGCATCACCCGCGATGCCGAAGCCCTGTTCGCCAATCACGGCGCCGGAAAGGATCGACACATCGTCGCCGATCAGCGCGAAGGAAATGCTCACACAAGAGCCAACTCGCGTACGCCGGCCGATCGCAACGCCGGGCCCAATCACGCTGTTAGGGCCGATGAACGCGCCCGCCCCGACAAACGCCTGAGCGCCAACAACAACGCCAGGACAAAGCTGGACTCCATCCTCAATCCGCGCGGTCGGATGGATCGCCGCCACGCCTTCGAAAGTTCGCGGGCGCACCAGTGATGGGAGCAGTTTCGCGAAGGAGGCCCGGGGCCGATCCGAAAGAATAAGCGCGCCGGCGTTCGGTGCGAGATGAGCCAAAGCAGGCTGAATGATGCAGGCTGCCGGGGCGCTGGCGAGCACCTTGGTGCCGCGGGGCTCGTAGTAGCAAAGATCTTCTGGGCCGGCCCGATCGGCCGGAGCCGCGCCGCTTACCTGCCGGTCGGCGTCACCGCCGATATCGGCAGAAGGCGCAAGCGCCCGGACCGTGACCGGTCCGAGCGCTTCGTAGAAACGTTGGTCAATCATGGCTCACATCTGGCGCCGCAGGCGCCAGATGTCACGAGGCCTAGGCCTAGTGCGGCGCTTGAGCCGCCGCCGCGGCTTGGCCGGCCTGTTGGCATTCAGCGACGCCATGGCGCGCCACAGTCGCAGTACGCGAAGCTTGATCGAGCTGTTGGATCACCGTGTTGGTGATGTCCATCGCCGGATCGAACACCTGCGCCGAGTTGGCGTCGACCACGACACCAGCGCCACGCGACGTCATGACGGTGCGCACGATCGGATTGGCCCGGTTTTGGAAGTCGCGCAAAGCGATGATCTGCGTGCACTGCATGTCGCCCTGCAGCGCCTGACGGCGCGCCTGGAATTGCTGCACGCGCGTCTGCAACGCCTGCACGCGCGTGTTCAACGCCGAGTTGGCGGTGATTTGCGCTTGAGACATGCCACGCGTGGCTGTCGTTAGGCTCTGCTCCTCGGTTTCGATCGCTTGCCCTTCGGACTGCATCGCTTGCGCTTGCTGTTGAAGTTGCGTTCCGATGCCTTGCAGCTTCGTGGCCATGTCGCGGCCGAGCGCGGATTCTCCGACCAGACGTTGATAGTTTATGACTACCACCGAAGCCGCGTTGTTGCGCTGCGCAAACGCGCTGGGCGCGGATGCAAGGGCGACTGCCGAAACGGCCGTCGCCAGAACCAACTTGGTCAAACGCATTGAAATGTACTCCCTAGAATGATGTCCGCGTTGAGAACCGGAACTGTTCCAAATGGTCATACGGTTCGTAGGCAAGCGGCGCCGAGAAATCGAATTGAACTGGTCCGAACGGAGAATCCCAGAAGACCGAAACACCCGCTGCTGCACGCAATTCCAAATCATCGGTCACAACAAGGCTCGTTGTGCCCACATTGATCGTCCCCCGGCTCGCCCTATCCACGAGCCCCAGCGTACCAAAGTCGAGGAACAAGGCGCTTCCGAGGCCAAACGATGAAGGAAGCGGAAGCGGCACGTCGAGTTGAAGCGATCCGATCGCAAACAGGTTGCCGCCAACGGCATCGCCCTTCTGCAGGATGTTGCCGGTGGTGTTGTCGATTGCGAGTTGGCGCGGCCCGATGCCAGCCACGTCAAAGCCTCTGAATGACGATCCGCCTTTGAAGAATCGGTCGTTGATGCGGACGTCGTCGCCGCCCCAGCCGAAAATGTACCCGACATCGCCATGGAAGCTGGCGCGGAAGTTCCAAGGCAGGCCGTAATAGATGCCGCCTTGGATTTCCGTGCGCAGATAGTGCACCTCGCCGCCGAGGCCGGCGAGGTCTTGGCCGATTTCGAGGTTGAAGCCGCGCGTCGGATGCACGGGATCGTTCCGCTGGTCCCAATCAAAGGTGTAGCCGAACACCGAAGTCAGGAACGTACCGGCTTGGTCGCACAGCAACGGCCGGGCTGGGTTGATTGGATTACATTGATCGACCGCAGCGGTGTTCGGGTTCGAATCGTGATCGACCAACACGCGCGCAATTTGCGTGTCGTCGTGAATGATCGAATAGCTGAGGCCGAGTTGGGTCTGTTCCGACAATGGGAAGCCGAGCCGAAGCCCAAGACCGGTCGATTGGTTGAGGAACGACGATTGGGTCAAGAAGTCCGTACGCAGCGAGTACACGTTGACGCTCGCCGCCAGATCGCGGCCGAGGAAACGCGGCTCTCGTAACTGCAAATCGATCTGACGGCGTTGGCCGCTCGACGATGCATGCAAGCGCAAGAATTGGCCGCGGCCACGCAAGTTGCGTTCGCTGATGGAAACATCGAACAGGAAGTTGTCGGTGGTGGAGTAACCCGCCGCAAACGCCAATTCGCCGGTCGACTCTTCCGTTACTGTGACGGTGACGACGGACCGGTCTGGTTGTGAACCGTCAGCTTCCGCGACCTGTACGTCGTGGAAGAAGCCCAAGGATTGAATGCGTGAGCGTGACCGGTCGAGCAGCACGCGATTGAAGGCGTCGCCTTCACTCACCCGCATCTCGCGACGAATAACCCGATCGAGCGTTCGTGTGTTGCCGACGATGTCGATACGCTCGATGAAGACGCGCGGCCCTTCATTCACTTCGAACGTGATGTTGACGACGTGGTGCTCGCGATCGCGTTCAATGCGGGGCGTGATGTCGACGTTTGCGTAACCGACCGTGCCGGCCAAGTACGTCATCGCATCGATGGCGGACTCCACCTGATCGCCGCGGAACACTTGGCCTTCCCGAATGGGGATGGCCGCGCGCAGGAGGTCAGACGGCAGGCGATCGAGTTGTGTTTCGACCGCGATGTGGCCGAACTGGTAGCGGATGCCTTCGTCGACGGTGAAATTGATATAGAAGTCGCGCTGATCGGGCGTCAGCGACGCGCTGGCCGAGATGACGCGGAAATCGGCGTAGCCTCGGTTGTTGTAGTATTGGCGAAGCTTTTCGCGGTCGTATTCGAGACGATCCGGATCGTAATTGTCGTTGTTCTGGAAGAAGTTCCACCAGCTCGACCGGCGCGTGACAATGGCGTCGCGCAAGGTGCGGTCGGAGAACACGTGATTGCCCGTAAAGGCGATGTCGCGAACGCCGGTTGTCGGGCCTTCGTCGACTTCAAAAATCAGATCGACACGGTTTTGGTCGAGTTCGCGCACCTGCGGCGTCACTTGCGCTGCGAAGTGACCTGAGCGCCGGTAGAGTTCAATGATGCGCTGCACGTCGGCCTGCGCGCGTGCTGGCGTGAACACGGAGCGTGGCCGTGCTTGGACTTCGTTCTCGAGGTCGTCCTCTTTCAGCGAGTGCAGGCCTTCGAAGATGACGCGGTTGATGATCGGATTTTCGATCACCGACACCACGAGATCGGTGCCGCGCTGTTCAATTTGCACGTCCGCGAAGAGTCCGGTGGCGAACAGCGTCTTCAGCGAAAGGTCAACGCGCTCCGGATCGAACGTGTCGCCAGGATGGATCAGCATGTACGAGATGACCGTAGCCGGCTCGATCCGTTGGTTGCCTTGCACCACGATACGCTGGATCGGCACCAACACCGTCGGCGCCGGCGTCGCGGCTTGTTGTTGTCCCGTCGTTGCGCCCTGACGCTGAGCCGGCGCGCGCGTGCGCTGCGGCGTTGGCGTCTGCGCTTGCGGGCCGGGCGTCGGTGCGGCTGTTTGCGGGGCGGGCGTTGGCGTGGTGGTCGCATCTTGCGCAAGCGCATCGGTCGCTGCCGCCATCAGCACGCCTGAGCCGGCGCCGATGGTGGCGACGCAGCTCACTGCGCCCAGCACGACTTCCCGTAGTACCCGCTTCATCCGCGCCCTCGACCGTCCCGACGCTCCCCAGCGTCGCATTTTTAAGACCCCATCCCGTCCGGAAAGACAAGGACGAGGCGCCGTTCAACGCATCCCGGGAAGGAGGCGCGAAATGTCGTTCCAGGTTGCGAAAAGGAAGAGACTCGCCATCACGGCGAATCCCGCCCGGTAGGCCCATTCCTGAGCTGCCGGCGGCAGCGGCCGCCCCCCACGCAATCCCTCAATCCCATAGAAGAGCAAATGCCCGCCGTCGAGAATGGGGATCGGCAACAAGTTCACGATCCCCACCGCAACCGACAGGATCGCCGCCAAATTGAGCAACGACAGCAAGAGATATTCGAGCCGTTGCCAAATACTCACATCCGGAACCGCGAGCGCATCGGACGCCACCTGACCTGAGACCATGAAGATGCCGGCCGGACCGGCAATCTGGTTAGCCGAGGCGTGGCCGCGGAAGACGTCGGCAATGTAGGCGCCCGTCTGCGCCACCATCGCCCAGGTCTGCTCCGCGCCATCGGCAATGGCATCCAGCGGACCGATACGCTGGCGTCTCTCAAATGATGACGTGTGTTCAACGCCAATCGCCGCGATTTGCGGATTGGCTGGATTTGGAATTGGCGTCAGGTGCACCACGCGCGTCGCGCCGTCGCGTGTCACTTCAAAGGTCAGCGTGCGTCCCAGCGACGGCGAAACGATGCGCTGCAGGTCCTGAAAATCTTTGACCCGCTGTCCATCAATCGCGGTGATCACGTCGCCCGTGACCAACCCCGCCAGCGCCGCTGGAGTACCGGGCCGCACGTTGTCGACACGCGCGACATCGCGGCCGGAAATGAAAACAAGCAGTGCGAACGCGAAAATCGAAAATACAAAGTTGGTCAGCGGACCGGCTGCAACAACTGCTGCGCGCTTCCAAAGCGGTTGCGCGTGAAAAAGACCTTTTGCGCGCGCCGCAGCAAGTTCAGCTGGATCCTCGATCGCTTCGCGCGGGGCGGTAGACATCGCATCGGCGTCGTCGGCGAACTTGACATATCCGCCGAGCGGCAAGGCGCCGATTTTCCATTGCACGCCCTTATGATCGCGCCATCCGAGAATAGTTTTGCCGAAGCCGATGGAGAATGTGTCGATGGCTACGCCGCACCAGCGCGCGATACGGAAATGGCCAAACTCGTGCACGAACACCACGACGCTCAGCACAATGACGAAGGCGAGCGGATAAATCAGGATGCTCTGCAATGCCGGCATTCGACCGCTTCCTCCGCGCGCCCATTATGTTTTGTTTAGGCGTTATCAGCCTTTAGGCCGCAGCCAGTCTTCCCGCAATCCGACGCGCCGCCCCTCGGGCGGCTCGATCCACCGCCGCCACCTCATCGAAAGATGAAGGCGTTTTTGCGATAAGCCCTGCCTCAGTCCCTTCCAGCGTGGCCATAGCCTCTTCCACTATCTGGGAAATGTCGAGGAAGCCGATTTGGCCGCTCAGAAACGCCTCAACGGCGATTTCATTGGCCGCACTGAGGGCGGCTACCCGGGCGGGACCCGCCTTCAAGGCAGTCCTAGCAAGGCCAAGCGCCGGGAAGCGTTCGAGGTTGGGTTCCTCGAAGCTGAGGCTGGATATCGCCGCCAAATCCAGGCGGTTAGTGGATACCGCCACCCGATCGGGCCAGGCCAGGGCATGGGCGATTGGGGTGCGCATGTCAGGCGCTGACAATTGAGCCAGCACCGACCCGTCGGCGTAGTGCACTAGGCTGTGCACGATGGACTGGGGATGGATGAGGACGCCGATGCGTTCCTCGGGCGTGTCGAACAGGTACGACGCCTCGATGAGCTCCAGGCCCTTGTTCATGAGGGTCGCGCTATCGACGGAAATCTTGGCGCCCATGGACCAGTTTGGATGCGCCACCGCTTGATCGGGGCGCGCCGCCGCCATGGCCTCGCGCGTCCACGTCCGGAAAGGTCCGCCCGACGCTGTAAGCGTCAACCGCTCAACGCGCGCGGGATGCGTGAGCACCTGGAAGATGGCGTTGTGCTCGGAATCAACGGGCAGCAATTTCGCGCCGCTGTCCGCCGCCGCCTTCAACATGAGCGGTCCAGCGCAGATCAGACATTCCTTGTTGGCGATGGCGATCAGCGCGCCGCGACGCACCGCGGCCATGGTTGGCGCCAATCCGGCTGCGCCCACAATCGCCGACATCACCCAATCCGCTGGCCGCGCGCCCGCTTCTTCAAGCGCCGAAGGGCCGGCGCCCACTTCAACGTTCAGCTCAGCAAGCGCCGTGCGCGCTTCGTCGAGTTGGCCAGCGTCGGCAACCGCGGCGAAGCGCGGGCGCAGACGACGGCACGCATCGGCCAGCGCCGCAACGTTGCGCCCGGCGGTGACTGCTTCGACGCGGACGTCGCCGCCACGCGCGCGTACTTGTTCGATCACGTCGATGGTGGAGCGACCGATCGATCCGGTGACGCCCAAGATCGAGACGGAACGGTTCGCCGCGCTCATGGGCGCGCCATCAGGAACGAGACAACACCGGGCCACGCCGAAACAACAGCGCCGGTTAGTAAGGTCGCCGCCATCAAACCGTCGATACGGTCGAGCACGCCGCCATGACCGGGAATGATTTTGCTCGCGTCCTTCACACCGAACCGCCGCTTCAAGAATGATTCAAACAGATCGCCCATAAGTCCGGTGAAGGCGATCACCGCACCCACCAACAACCATAGCCCGTCTATCGCCGTCGGCGCGGCAAACACAACGCCGCACCCGAGGCCGGCCAACGCTCCGGCCGACACGCCGGCAATGATCCCCGACCAGGTCTTGTTTGGCGAAAGCCCACTGGCGATTTTTGGCCCGCCGATCAGCTTACCGCCAAAATAGGCGAAGATATCCGCCGCCCAGATCACCGCAAACAGCGCCAACACGATGGCGAGCCCGTCCGGCTGATGCCGCAACCAAACAAACACAGCACAGGGCAAGCCGATGTAGAGCGTTCCGCCCGCGGTCTCGATGATCCCGGCAAGCGAGCGGCGCCGCGTCGCCGAGAGAAGTGCGCAGCCCGCCATCCAAGTTGCGCCGTAAGTAAGCCACCCCCAGCTCGCGAACATCACCGCACCGAGTGCGCCCGCGAAAGCGAACATGAAGGCCGGGGTGACCGCGTCGGGCTCGCTCATGCGCGCCCACTCGTAGCTCATGATGACAACCGCGAAGCCGCAGGCGCCGGCGATCCAGGCGCCGCCAAACCACGCTGCCGCCACGCCACCGATCGCAAGCGCCAGTCCGGACGCGATGCGCGGCCCCAAGTCGGACCAATCGCTGCGCCTCTCGCGGGCGGCGAGCGGCTCAGCTCGATCCAGAGTCCGCTCCTCCGTACCGCCGTTCACGGCGGCGATAGGTTTCGATCGCCTCTTCAAGCGCGGCCTTATCGAAGTCCGGCCAAAGCGTGTCGACGAATACAAACTCCGTGTACGCGGCCTGCCACAGCATGAAGTTGGAAAGCCGCAATTCGCCGGAGGTGCGGACCAGCAAATCCGGCGGCGGCAAATCTGCCGTGTCGAGATAACCGGCGAACGTGTCCGGATTGATGTCGTCGGGCGCGAGTTTGCCCGCTTTCACATCTTCTGCCGCGCGACGCGCGGCGCGTGCGATCTCGTCTTGGCCACCGTAATTGAAGGCGATGGTGAGATTGAGATTGTCGTTGGTGCGTGTGCGGCTCTCGGCGCGGTCGATGATTTCCAGAATGTCTTTTTGCAGATTGGCGCGCTCGCCGATGACACGGACGCGCACGCCTTCGCGCGCCAGCCGGTCGAGATCACGGGCAACGTAGAGGCGCAGCAGATCAAAAAGCGCGTTCACCTCCTCAATGGGACGGCGCCAATTCTCAGTCGAGAACCCAAATACTGTGAGATAGCCCACGCCAAGATCACCGGCGGCCTCCACGGTTCGGCGCAACGCCTCCACCCCTTCGGCGTGCCCGAACGTGCGCGGGCGCGAGCGCCGACGCGCCCAACGGCCGTTGCCGTCCATGATGATGGCGATGTGGCGGGGCGCGGACGCCGATGCGGAAGATGGTGCCGATTGCGCCATCGGATCAGGAGCAGGTCTTAGACCTGCATGATCTCCTCGTCCTTATGCCGGAGCGCGTCGTCGATCTTCTTGATGTGATCGTCGGTGGTCTTTTGCACCTCGGCGCCGTGACGCTTGTGCTCGTCCTCGCTGATGCCGTGCTCTTTCTCGAGCTTCTTCAGATGGTCCATCGCATCACGCCGCACATTTCGTACCGCCACGCGCGCCGTTTCCGCGTATTTTGCCGCAACCTTGGTCAGCTCCGTGCGCCGCTCGCCGGTCAGCGGCGGCACCGGAATCCGAAGCGTTTGCCCGTCGACGATTGGGTTGAGCCCGAGATTGGCCGACCGGATCGCCTTATCGACGGCTTGCACCGCCGACTTGTCCCAGACTTGCACCGAAATCATGCGCGGCTCCGGCACCGTTACACTGGCCACCTGATTGAGCGGCGACATCGCGCCGTACGCTTCAACCTGAATGGGATCGAGAATGGTGGACGACGCGCGGCCGGTGCGCAGCCCACCGAATTCGTGTGTCAGCGCGGAGAGTGCGCCGTCCATGCGCTTCTTGTAGTCGTCGAGCTTAAACGGGGGTGAGGCAGCCATGAGCGTCTGTCCTAATCGCTAATGGTGGTGGAGATGCCGCGGCCGGCGATCACATCGGCCAGCGCACCGCGTTTGTGAATTGAAAACACCACGATGGGGATGGCGTTGTCGCGCATCAGCGCGATAGCCGAGGCGTCCATGACCTTCAGATCTCGCGCCAACACTTCGTGGTACGAGAGTTTGTCATAGCGCGTCGCGGTTTTGTCCTTCTTCGGATCGGCCGTGTAAACGCCGTCCACTTGCGTGCCCTTAAGCAACGCATCGCACCCCATCTCGGCCGCGCGAAGCGCCGCTGCCGTGTCGGTGGTGAAAAATGGATTGCCGGTGCCGGCCGCAAAAATCACGATGCGGCCCTTCTCCATGTGCCGCATGGCGCGACGGCGGATATACGGCTCGCACACAGTGACCATCGGAATGGCGCTGAGCACGCGTGCGTAGCCGCCAAGTGACTCGATGGCGTTCTGCATCGCGAGCGCGTTCATCACCGTCGCCAGCATGCCCATGTAGTCCGCGCTGGCGCGCTCCATGCCTTTGGCGGCGCCCGCCATGCCGCGGAAAATGTTGCCGCCGCCTATAACCAGGCAGATCTCTGCGCCCGCCTTGCGCGCATCGAGAACCTCTTGCGCAAAGCGTTCGCAGGTCGCGGTGTCGATGCCGTATTGGCCATCGCCCATCAGCGCTTCGCCGGAAATCTTCAACAGCACACGCTTATATTTCAGCGCGGCGGCGGGCTCGGGTGTGGCTTGGGCGAGGCTCATGGCAGGCCCCACCATAACGCGACCGCCGCCGTCGGCGCAAAGGCTAACGGCGGCGGTTCCTGATTGTTTTGCGTTAGTTACGAGGGCTTGGACATTGCCGCCACTTCGGCGGCGAAATCGTCAGCACGCTTCTCCACGCCTTCGCCGACCGCAAAGCGGACGAACGAGGCGATCTTGATCGGCGCACCGGCGGCCTTCTCGGCATCCTTCACCGCGGCTTCCACGGTTTGATCCGGATTGAGAACGAACGCCTGCTTGGTCAGCACGGATTCCTCGAAGAACTTGCGCATCCGCCCTTCAAGCATCTTGTCCAACACTTGCTGCGGCTTGCCTTGCGCCTTCGGGTCTTCCTTGATCTGCTCGAGCAGCACCGTCTTCTCGCGCTCAACGCGGTCAGCGGGAACGTCGCTGTCGCTCAACGCCAGCGGGTTGGCCGAGGCGATGTGCATGGCGATCTTCTTGCCGAGGCTCTCAAGTTGGGCCTTGTCGCCTTTGGACTCCAGACCAACCAGCACCGCGATGCGGCCCAGATGGTCCGTGCCATCGACTTTCGAGTGCACGTAGGCCGCCACAACGCCGTCAGTGACATTGAGCTTCGCCGAACGGCGCAGCGTGATGTTCTCGCCGATAGTGGCGATCAGTCCCGTCACCGCGTCCGAGACCTTCTGGCCTTCGTGCGGCGCATCGAGCAGGCCTTGGTGATCGCCCGCCTTCAACGCCAGCTTCGCGAACGAGCCTGCCGCCTTTTGGAAGTCAGCGTTGCGCGCCACGAAGTCAGTTTCCGAGTTAAGCTCGACCACCGCACCTTCGTTCACGGCCATGGCGATCGCGACAATGCCTTCGGCAGCGGCGCGATCAGCCTTCTTGGCCGCTTTCGACAAGCCCTTGGCGCGCAGCCAATCGACAGATGCTTCGAGGTCGCCGTTGTTTTCAGCCAGCGCCTTCTTGCAATCCATCATGCCGACGCCGGTTTTTTCGCGCAGCTCTTTCACGAGCGCCGCGGTAATTTCCGCCATAATCGTACTCCTGCGTATTCTTCGTCAGTAATTGGCGCCGGTCGGCCCATCCATCGGGCTTTCGGTCGGCACATGCGGGCGTTCTTCGCGCACAGCCGGTTCAACTGGCGGACGCGACGAGGCGCCGATATCGACACCGCCACGCACTTGGTTCTCGGTGAGGCCGTCGAGCACAGCGTCAGCGATCAGATCGCAATAAAGCTGGATCGCGCGCGCCGCATCGTCATTGCCCGGGATCGGATAGGTGACCTCGTCCGGATCGCAGTTGGAGTCGACCACCGCCACGACCGGAATTCCAAGCTTCTTGGCTTCTTTGATGGCGATCTGTTCTTTGTTGGTGTCGATCACGAACATCAGATCCGGGACGCCGCCCATCGAGGCGATACCGCCGAGCGACCGGTCAAGCTTGTCCTTCTCGCGCGTCAGGTTGAGCACTTCGCGCTTGGTGAGGCCAACGCCGCCGCCCGAAGTGATCTGTTCGAGTTCGCGCAGACGCGCGATCGACTTCGACACCGTTTGCCAATTGGTCAGCGTGCCGCCGAGCCAACGCGAGTTCACGAAGTACTGGGCGCTGCGCTGAGCAGCCGCTTTGATGTGGTCGGCCGCGGCGCGCTTGGTGCCGACGAACAGCACGCGCCCGCCGCCAGCGGCGACTTCGCGAACCTTCACCAGCGCCTGGTGCAGCAACGGCACCGTTTGCGACAGGTCGATAATATGGATGTTGGACTTCTCGCCGAAGATGAAGCGATCCATCTTCGGATTCCAGCGGTGGGTTTGGTGTCCAAAGTGCGCGCCAGCTTCCAAGAGCTGACGCATGCTGAATTCAGGCAGCGCCATAAGTTCATTCCTTTTCCGGTTTGCCGCCACAGGAGAACCCGGGATTGCTCCCGGACCGGATGGAGGAAACGGCCCGTATCTGACCGCCCCGCCGCTCCTGTGTGCGAAGTGAGGCGCGGATATAGGGGGAACGCCTCGGAAACGCAACCTGGGGAGGCCGCTTGATGGTTCCCCAAAAATGCCGCACCTGCCCGGTCAAAACCGGGACACGGGCAGAGGAAACGCATGAAGAAGATAGCCGTCGTGGGCGCGGGCCACATCGGGTCGACAATTGCAGCGCTGCTCTCCGGCAGCGGGGACTACGAGGTCCTGGTCATCGACCGCGATCAGGCGGCTTTGAGCGGGATTGATACCGGTGGCCGCGTTTCCACGCAGGCGGTCGATGTCACCAAGCCGGGCGCACTGCGCGACGCCATCACCGGCGCCTACGCGGTCCTCAGCGCTGCTCCCTATCAGCTGACGACGCTCATCGCCAAAGCCGCCGTCGAGGCAGGCGTCCACTATCTCGATCTCACAGAGGACGTCGCCAGCACTCATGAAGTGGAACGGCTGGCCGAGGGCGCCAGCAAAGCCTTCATCCCTCAATGCGGCCTGGCGCCGGGCTTTGTCTCGATCGTCGCGTTCGACTTCGTGCGGCGCTTCGACAAAGTGATGGACATGGCGCTGCGCGTCGGCGCGCTGCCGCAATATCCGTCCAACGCCCTCGGCTACAATCTGACCTGGAGCACAGACGGGCTCATCCACGAATATTGCGAGCCTTGCGAGGCGATCGTCGAGGGCAAACTTCGGCTCACGACGCCACTTCAGGAATGCGAAACGCTCGCCATCGATGGCGTCATGTACGAAGCGTTCAACACCTCCGGCGGCTTGGGGACGCTTTGCAAGACGCTCGAAGGCAAGGTCCGCAATCTCAACTACCGCACCATGCGCTACCCCGGCCACGTCGCCATCATGAAGACGTTGCTGAACGATTTGCGGCTGAGGGACGACACCGATCTCCTAAAGAAGATCTTCGAACGCGCACTGCCGCAAACCGAGCAGGATGTGGTCGTGATTTTTGTCACCGTGAGCGGCGAGCGCGGCGGCCGGCTGATGCAGGAGACCTTCACGCGCAAGGTCTACGCTCAGCACATCGACGGCAAACTCTACAGCGGCATCCAAGTGACAACCGCTGGGGGCATCTGCGCGGTGCTCGACCTGCTCGCCAACGGCGATCTCCCGCAAGCGGGCTTCGTCCGGCTCGAGCAGGTACAGCTCGACAAGTTTCTGCAAAACCGCTTCGGCCGCTATTATGCGGCGGAGAGCGTTCCTACCTGATTGGCACGAGGTGTGAGATGGCGTCCAAGGCGCTTGAAATCGGTTCTGTTCGCAGCGACGCGCTGTCGGCGCTTGAGCGGTTGGGCGCAAAGCCGGTCTGGGTGAAAGAAGGCGGCGTGCCTGCGCGATCGCCGCTAACAGGCGAAATTATCGGACGGCTCAAGGAAGCGACCGAAGCGGATGTCTCCGCGGCGATCGAGGAAGCGCACACCGCATTCCTGCAATGGCGCAACCTGCCAGCCCCGCGACGCGGCGAGTTCGTCCGCCTGCTCGGCGAGGAACTGCGCAAATCCAAGGACGATCTCGCCACGCTGGTGACGCTTGAAGCCGGCAAGATCAGCTCCGAAGCGGCTGGCGAAGTCCAGGAGATGATCGATATCTGCGATTTCGCGGTCGGTCTCTCACGCCAGCTTTACGGTCTCGCCATCTCCACCGAGCGCGCCAGCCACCGCATGATGGAGACATGGCATCCGCTCGGCGTCGTGGGCGTCATCTCCGCGTTTAACTTTCCGGTTGCGGTTTGGTCTTGGAACGCAGCGCTCGCCTTCGTGTGCGGCGACAGCGTCGTCTGGAAGCCGTCGGAGAAAACGCCGCTGACGGCGCTTGGCGTGCAAGCCATTCTTGAGCGCGCGGCGGCGCGCTTCGACGGTGCGCCGGCTGGCCTGAGCAAGGTCATCATTGGCGGGCGCGGCGTTGGCGAAATGCTGGTGGACAATCCGCGTGTACAATTGGTGTCGGCCACGGGCTCTACCGAAATGGGCCGCAAGGTCGGTCAACGTCTGGCAGCGCGCTTCGCGCGTTCGCTTCTCGAACTTGGCGGCAACAACGCCGCGATTATCGCCCCGAGCGCGGACCAGGACTTGGCTCTGCGCGGCGTCGCCTTCGCCGCCATGGGCACCGCTGGCCAGCGGTGCACGTCACTGCGCCGGCTCTTCGTCCACGACAGCATCTATGACGGCTTCGTCTCGCGTTTGAAGGCGGCGTATTCGTCAGTCCCCGTCGGCGACCCTCGTAGCAATGGCGTGCTGATTGGCCCGCTGATTGACGGCGGCGCCTTCGACAACATGCAGAACGCCCTCGCCGAAGCCCGCAAGGGCGGATCTGTGACGGGCGGCGAACGCGTTGATGTGAGCAGCGCGCCAGACGCGTACTTCGTGCATCCGGCGCTGGTCGAGATCGACAAACAAACCGATGTGGTTCTGCGCGAAACCTTCGCGCCGATCCTCTACGTGATGCGCTACAGCGATCTTGATGCCGCCATCGCCGCGCAAAACGCCTCGAAGCACGGCCTCTCTTCTTCGATCTTCACGCTCAATGTGCGTGAGGCCGAGAAGTTTGTCTCGGTTGTTGGCTCCGATTGCGGCATCGCCAACGTCAACATCGGTCCGTCAGGCGCCGAAATTGGCGGGGCGTTCGGCGGTGAAAAGGAAACCGGCGGCGGCCGCGAAGCCGGCTCGGACTCGTGGAAGGCTTATATGCGCCGCGCAACCAACACCGTGAACTATGGCGCGGACCTGCCGCTTGCGCAGGGCGTGAAGTTCGACATTTGACGCTAGGTTGTGAACTTCAGCGGGTTAAAGTCGGTCTTGCGGTCGAAGTAGTCTTCGTTCTCCGCCTTCTTGAGCGCGGCAACGATGCGATACGTCACAGGCAACAGCACGATCTCGACCAACGTCTTTGAGAAGAACTGAACGATGGTGAGCTTCATCACCAATTCGTCCGGCATGATGCCCGAGCCGAGAAACGCCAGCGGGTAGAAAATCGAACTGTCGACCGCTTCACCGGCAACGGTCGACCCGACAAACCGCGCCCACAAGTGCTTGCCGTTGGTCCAGACCTTCATCTTGGCCAGCACAAACGAGTTCACGAACTCGCCGCAGAAATAAGCGGTCATCGACGCCATCGCGATGCGCCAGGTATTGCCGAAAGCGACTTCGTAGATGTGTTGGTTTGGCCAATCCGGCGCCGGCGGCAGCGCCACGATCACCGCCGACATGATCGCCGCGAAGATCAGCGCCGCGAACCCGGTCCAGATGACCTTGCGTGCTCGCGCGTAGCCGTACACCTCCGTGAGAATGTCGCCGAAAATGTAGGATATGGGAAAGAAGAGAACGCCGGCGCCGAATGTGACCGGCCCAAGCAGCGGCAACGTCACTTGCGCCGCCTTCGCGGGGCCAATCAGGTTCGAGCAAATCAGGATGGTGACGAACGCCGCCATCACCAGGTCGTAGTATCGATAGGCGCGCTTCGGCTGATCGTTCGTGGTTGCCGTGCTCATGCCCTGCCCCGCGCTCTGCGAGCGCGAAGCATAGGCATCTCCGGTCCGACTCGCTAGCGCGCTGCGTTCGGGTGCAAAACCGGGCTGTAGCGATCGCGAAGTTCGGTTTGGCGAGAGGTCAGCGGCATCTGCCGACCTTCAATGAAAACCGCGGTCGGCGCGCTTTGCACCTCAAGCGGATCACCGTCCCACACCACGACATCAGCCAGATAACCGCGCTCCAAGCGGCCAAGCTGGTTGCCCACGCCGAAAATGTCAGCCGGTCCGCGTGTCACTGCCGCAAACGCGGCGTCCCAAGGCAAGCCATTGGCGACAGCGTTGCCGGCCAGCTGCAATATCAGCCGCGCCTGTTGCGCGTCGACCGTGCCCGGGCCCGGCGCAATGGCGAAGCGAACACCGGCGCGCGCCAGCAGCGCAGCATTGTCGAGCCGCGCGCCCAGCCGCTCGAAGCGATCTGGCAAATCGACCAGCGGATCTATCAACACCGGGATATCAGCGCGGTGAAGTTCGTCCGCCACCAGCCAAGCTTCAGCGCCGCCGTGAATGATGAAGCGCAACTGCGGATTGGCGCGCTTCACGCGAAGCAATTCGCGGATATCGGTCGCGCTTTCGATGTGAACAAGAAAGGTGCCCTGTCCGCGCGCGAACGGCGCCAACGCTGCAGCATCAATCTCATTCAAAACAGCGCCGCCTTGCCCACGGCGATAGCGCTCGGGATACTCACGGGCATCGCGCAACGCTGCCTCGAAAGCTGGCCATGACGCCGCACGCGAGCCGCCGACACGCTGGCCGCCGGTTTCGCCAAGCTCAACCACCATGAAGGCGCGCTCGCGGAAGACACTGTCGGGCAGGCCGCTCATCGAAACGAGTGCGCCACGGCCCCCGAACATGGACGCGGTCGCGTCCGGCGCGATCGCCGCGCGCGTTACGCCCTCGATGCGCGTGATCGGAATAGCCGTGACCATCGGGTTGAAGGCGCGGCCCGCGTCGGCCGCTGCGCCGACCAAACTACCCGTCACGTTGGCGTCGTTCGGCGCGCCGGAACCGCCGATTTCCGCCAAGCCCACTTCGCTCATTGCTGCGAAGGCGCCGGGCGTCACCCATTTGCCCGAAGCGTCAACGATGCGCGCACCGTTGGGCGCTGAGATGTTGGCGCCAACAGCAGCGACCCGGCCGTCCACAATCAGAACGTCGCCATGATCGAGGGTGCCTGCCGCACTTTCGGTGACAATACGGCCACCACGGATGAGCACGGTCTCGGCAGTCGCGGGCGCGGCGAGCGCACAGGCGAACAAGAGAGCCAGAAGCGTTCTCATGGGCGGCCCTCCCGGTAAGTCTGCCCGAGTTCGAAGTCGGAGAAGTGCTGTTGATCTTCGCCGCGATGGTAGACCTGCGCGCCATCAATGAAGACGCGCTCCGCGACCGCGTAGCTTGAGAGCGGATTGGCCGACCAGATCACCACATCAGCGCGCTTGCCGGCAGTGAGCGTGCCGGTTTGATCCTCAATCCCAAGCGCTCGCGCGGGATTGCGCGACACCCATTCCCAGGCCTCGCCGTCAGAGATGGTGAGCCCCGCGCGCCGGCCGTCCGAAAGCGCCTTCGCGGCCTCTTGGTTTAACCGCTGGATCCCGACTTCGCTGTCCGAGTGAACCATGGCGCAACCGCCGCGCGCGTGAACAAAGGCGATGTTCTCGCGGATGCCGTCATAGGCTTCGATTTTGAAACCCCACCAATCGGCCCACATGGCCGCGCAGATGTGCTCCTGATTGAGAAGATCGACGATCTTGTAGGCTTCGACTGCGTGATGGAAGGCGGCGATGTGAAAGCCGAACTCGTGCGAGATCTGGATCGCCGTGGCCATTTCGTCCGAGCGGTAGCAGTGCCACTGAACGCGGATAGAGCCGTCCAGCACGCCCGCCAATGTTTCCATCTGCAGATCCCGATCCGGTGGATCGCCTTCGGGATGCTCACGATAGTGATCCCAGTGCCGACGGTATGCCTGCGCGCGGATGAAGGCGGCGCGATAGCCGGCGACATTGCCCATCAGTGTTGACGGAAACTGGTTACGCGTACCGTAGACACGGAACGGGTTTTCGCCGCACGCCATCTTCAAACTCTGCGGCGCGCCCGGAAACAGCATTTGCTGCGCGGTGACCGCGCCCAACACAGGGCGAATAGTTTGACCACGGCCCCCGAAAAGGTTCGCTGAGCCCGGCAAGATGTGCAGCGTCGTGATGCCGCCTGCGAGCGCTCGCCCGAAGCCCGGGTCTTGCGGCCAGATCGAATGCTCAGCCCACACTTCGGCGCGGTTTGGATCGGTGGCTTCGTTGCCGTTCTGCGTCCCGTCAATCGCCGGTGATGGATAGACGCCCAAGTGCGAGTGTGGATCGATAATGCCCGGCGTTACGTACTTGCCATGGCCGTCGACAATGGTTGCACCGTCTGGAGCGGTGAGATTTTGGCCCACTTGCGTGATGTGGCCATCCGCCATCAAGACATCGGCGTTCTGGAGCGTGGCGCCGTTGCCGTCGAACACAGTCGCGCCGCGGATCAGCGTTGGCGCCGACGGATGTGGAACATAGGTCGAAGCGTAGGCGCCATTGTTCGGATCGACAGGTGTCTCCGCCTGATGCGTCGACGTCGTCGCGCACGCCGCTAGTCCAAGCGCACTCAGACACGCCACGATGGAATGCAGCCCAGCCCGCATATCTTGTCCCCATTGAAGTGCGCGCATTTGAAGGACACGCCCGCCCGCCCGCAAGCGCATGCACGCCTTTTGGGAGAATTTCGCGACCGCCGCGCTAGATCACGCGTTCGACGCCCTTCGCGGCCTTCAATGCCGCGCGCGCGGCAGGCCCGGCCGGCACGAATTGCTTGGCGCCGAGTTCGATTTCGCGCCCATCGTTCAAGCGCAAAATCAGCCGTAAGGCGCGCGCCTCGCCGGCGCCGGCTTTCGGCAATGCAGCAATGGTTCGCGCCAGCGTTTCCAACGGTGCGCCTTCTTTCAAAACAATGCGAAGATCTTCCGTCGTCCGCGCCTCGGCTGCTTCGACTGGCTCGAAAGTGTCGCCCGCTAACTTGAGATCACCGTCTCGGTAACGAACGCGGCCGCGGAACACGAACGCTTTGCCCACCTCCAGCGTCTCCCGCGCGAGCGCGACTTGTTCAGGCATCACCAAGGCTTCGAAATCGCCTGTCGGATCCGACATCGACACATAAGCCAAGGTGCCGCCGGACATGGCCGGCCGGTATTGGATCCGTCGCACGACGCCCGCCATGGGATAGGACCGGGGTTCGGTTTCGCCCTCTTCCAAGATATCGGCGAACGTTGAGTAGCGATCGCCCGCGTCGACGAAAAAATCCGAAAGCGGATGCCCAGACAAATAGAAGCCAACGCTTTCGCGCTCTGCATCTAGGCGATCCTGCGCCGACCATGCGGGCGCCTTCGGGAAAACCGGCCGCGCACTCGGCTCCTCCGCGCCGAACAAGCTGGTTTGGGCGCTGGCGCGCTCTTCGGCGACGCGCTGGGCATACGAGGCCAACATTTCGCAGGCTGCGAGCGCGCGCGCCCGGTCCGGCTCGATACTGTCGAACGCTCCTGCCTTGGCCAGGTTTTCCAATTGCCGCCGGTTCACCGCCTTTGGGTCGAGCCGTTCGGCGAAATCGTGTAGCGCCTTGAATGGGCCGCGCACTGCGCGTTCGGCTGCAACGATCTCCATGGCAGCGACGCCGACATTGCGGACCGCGCCGAGCGCGTAGCGCACGCCAACGCCGTCCTCCATCGGCTCAACGCTGAAGTCGGCTTGCGACTTGTTCAGATCAGGCGCCAACACTGGCACGCCAATGCGGCGCGCATCTTGGTGGAAACTCGCGAGCTTGTCTGAATTGGAGATGTCGAGGCTCATTGAGGCGGCGATAAAATCGACCGGGAAGTGGGCTTTGAGATACGCGGTTTGGTAGGCGATCACAGCGTAGGCGGCGGCGTGCGACTTGTTGAAACCGTAGCCGGCGAATTCCTCGACCAAATCGAAGATGTGCGCTGCAAGGTTTTCACTTACGCCACGCGCCTTGGCGCCATCTATGAACCGCGACTTCTGCTTCGCCATTTCGGCGGGCTGCTTCTTGCCCATGGCGCGGCGCAGCAAATCGGCCTCCCCGAGCGAGTACCCCGAAAGCACCTGCGCGATCTGCATGACCTGCTCTTGGTAGACGATGACGCCGTAGGTCTCTTCCAGAATTGGCTTCAGCGTTTCGTGCAGATAGTCCGGCGCCTCGCGTCCGTGCTTCACGTTGGCGAAGCGATCGATGTTCTTCATCGGGCCCGGCCGGTAGAGAGAGATCAGCGCGATCACGTCTTCCAACGTCGTCGGCTTCACCTTGCGCAATGTGTCGCGCATGCCCTGACCTTCGAGTTGGAAAACCCCAAAGGTCAGGCCCGATTGCATCAACTCATACGTTTTAGGGTCGTCATACTCGACGGCGTTCAAATCGAGTTTGATGCCACGCGCTTTGATGAACTTCTCCGCGCGGTCGATGACGTCGAGGGTCTTCAGGCCCAGGAAGTCAAACTTCACCAAACCCGCCGCTTCGACCCATTTCATATTGAACTGGGTGGCCGGCATGTCGGAGCGCGGATCTCGGTAGAGCGCGACAAGGTCCTGCAATGGGCGGTCGCCGATCACCACGCCGGCGGCGTGGGTCGAAGCGTTGCGGTAAAGGCCTTCGAGCTGCAGCGCGACGTCAAGCAGTGCGCCGACTTCCGGTTCTAGCTTACGCGCCTCTTTGAGTTTCGGCTCAATCTCGATGGCTTCCGCGAGCGTCACCGGGTTTGCCGGATTGGCGGGCACCAACTTCGCCAAGCGATCGACCTGGCCAAACGGCAATTGCATGACACGCCCAACGTCGCGCAACACGGCGCGCGCTTGCAATGTGCCGAAGGTGATGATCTGGGCGACACGGTCAGCGCCGTACTTCTCTTTCACGTACTCGATGACTTCGCCGCGCCGCTCTTGGCAGAAGTCGATGTCGAAGTCCGGCATCGATACCCGTTCGGGATTGAGGAAGCGCTCGAACAGCAAACCCCAACGCAATGGGTCGAGATCGGTGATCGTGAGCGCCCACGCCACCACCGAACCGGCGCCCGAACCGCGACCCGGACCAACTGGAATGTCGTTTGCCTTCGCCCACTTGATGAAGTCCGAGACGATGAGGAAGTAGCCGGGAAATTTCATCTGCGTGATGACGTCGAGCTCGTACGCGAGGCGCTTTTTGTAGTCCTCTTCCGGCGCCGCAAGCCGGTCCCCGAGCGCCTTCAACCGCGCCTTCAACCCAGCTTCCGCTTGCGCCTTCAACTCCGCCGGCTCGTCGCGTCCGCGCTTGGTGTCGAACTCCGGCAAGATCGGTGCACGCTTCTCGACGCGGACCGCACAGCGCCGCGCAACCTCCGCAGTATTGGCGACCGCTTCAGGCAAGTCGGAAAACATCGCCGCCATCTCGGCGGCGGTTTTGAAGTAATGATCCGCCGTCACGCGTGGACGATCTTCCTCTCCCAGATAGGACGAAGCGGCGATGCACATCAGCGCATCGTGCGCGCCATGATCGCTGCGCGCCTTGAAACGGATGTCGTTGGTGGCGACGAGCGGCAGGCCGAGTTTGTAGGCCATCTCAACCAACGGGCCTTCGGTGTCCGCCTCGATCCGCTCTCCGTGACGCTGCAGTTCAACATAGAGCCTATTGTCGAAGACCTTCGTCAATTTCCTCAGCAACGCCTCAGCTGCGTCGTGCTGTTGCTCGGAAAGGAATTGCGCCAGCGGGCCTTCGGCGCCCCCCGTCAAGGCCAGCAATCCAGCGCTGTTGTCGATCAACACGCCAAGCGAAACATGTGGCTCTTGATGCGCCTGAACATCCAGAAACGCAGCGCTCGAAAGCCGCATCAGATTGGCATAGCCATCGCCATTCTGCGCCAACAGCGCCACCGTGCCGGCAACGCCGCCTTCGTCGCGCACATCGAGCGCCACGCCGACGATTGGCTGAACGCCAGCCTCCGCAGCCGCCTCAGAGAACTCCAACGCGCCGAAGAGATTGTTGCTGTCGGTCAGACCCAGAGCCGGCATGTCGTTGGCGGCGGCGAGCTTGGTCAGTGTTTTGACCTGCAGCGCACTCTGCAGCAGCGAGTAAGCTGAGCGGGCGCGGAGATGGATGAAGGGTGAGGCCACTGATTCTCTCTGGCCCAAGATAGGCGCTTCCGCGCCTCAACCGAAGGGCTCAGCTCCGGGCCACCAGCTTGTGGTGCTCAAGCGCCACCACGCGATCCATGTATTTCGTGAGTTCGAAATTGTGGGTAGCGATCAGCGCTGCCGCACCTTCTTTGCGCACCATGTCCGATAACGCCGCAAACACCACCGTCGACGTATCCGGATCAAGATTGCCGGTTGGTTCATCCGCAAGGATCAGCGCCGGTTTGTTGACCATCGCCCGCGCAATCGCCACGCGCTGCTGTTCACCGCCAGAGAGTTGCGCAGGCTGGTGTCGCACGCGATCACTGAGCCCCAGGTTCGTCAACAAGCGCTGCGCCTCCGCCGTTGCACGCTTGCGCGGCACGCCAGCGATCAGCGCCGGCAGCGCCGCATTCAGCATCGCATCGAATTCCGGCAGCAAGTGATGAAACTGGTACACGAAGCCGATGCGGGCGCGCCGGATGGAGGTGCGCGCATCGTCGTTCAAGTCCCAAGCCGGACGTCCTTCAATCTCGACATCGCCGCCGCTTGGCCGCTCCAGTAATCCCGCCGCATGAAGCAGTGAAGATTTGCCCGATCCCGAGGGGCCCACGAGACCGACGATTTCGCCCGGCATGATATCGAGATCGACACCGTCGAGCACGACCAGTTCGCTCTGCCCGGATTGGAAGCGCCGCTGCAATCCGCGGAGCCGCAATGCGGGGGCGTTCGTCGCGAGTGCGTCACTCATAGCGCAACGCCTCCACCGGATCGAAGCGCGACGCCCACCAAGCGGTCACCAGTGTGGAGGTGAAATTCACCGCGATTGTGAAGACGGCGACGAGAATGACTTCGGTCGGCTCCACCTTCGCCGGCAGGGTTTCGAGCGAATATACGGTGCCCGGGAAGATGTCGAAGCCGACCACCGTGGAAAGGAAGTTCTGGATCGGCTCGATAAAGATGCAGAAGCTCACGCCAAGCACGAGCCCCAGCGACAAACCCAGCACTCCCAGGCTGGCGCTGGCAAGAAAGAAAATCCGCATGATCGCGCCCTTGGTGGCGCCCATGGTTCGCAGGATGGCGATGTCGCGGCTCTTGTTCTTCACCAACATGATCAAGCCGGTGACAATGTTAAGCGCCGCCAGCGCCACAACGAACATTAAGATGAGCCGCATCACGTTGCGCTCGACCACCAGCGCGTCCGCCAAGCCTTGGCTGTTTGTGCGCCAGTCGTAGATCGTGACGTTCGGACCCAAGCGCGATCGCAGGTCCATCATCACAGGCACGGTTCGGTCGGGATTGCGAATGCGGATCTCAAGCTCATCGGCGCCGTCGCCGCGGCTGAACATGATCTGCGCCTGCTCAAGCGGCATATAGATCAGGCCGGAGTCGAACTCGGCCATGCCTACGCTGAAGATGCCGCCGACGAGGAATGATTTTCGTCGCGGCGTCAGTCCGAATGGTGTTTGCGCGCCTTGTGGCGACAGAAGCGAAACTGCCATCCCTTGTTGCACGCCGAGTTGCGCCGCCAGCCTGTCGCCAATCAACACGCTCGGGGACTCGACGCCTTCAAAGCCCGTGAGATTGCCGCCCGGCCGGATGCTCCGCGAAACGATGGTGAGCGCTTGCAGGTCGGCACGCGGGATGCCGCGTACGACCACGCCCGCGGCAACCCCTTCGCTCGTGGCAAGCGCTTGCGCGTTGATAATCGGGGTGACGTGCAACACGTCAGGCGTCTCGCGCACGAGCCGCGCCAGCCGATCGATCTCGGGACGCGGCAAGTTGCGGACATCGACGAAGACGTGCCCATTCACGCCGAGAATGCGCGAGAGCAACGTCTCGCGAAATCCGTTCATCACCGACATGGTGACGATCAGCACGAACACCGCGAGCAAGATCGCCAGCACCGAGATGACGGAGATGAGCGCCACGCCGCCGTGCTGACGCTTGGCGCGCAGATAGCGTCCCGCCAGCATGCGCTCGAAGAGGCCAAAGGGCGCAGCCGCCATCAGTACGCCCGCGCGATCAGAATTTCTTCGACACCTGGCTTACCCGTGAACACACACGCACCAAACGTCGAAGGCTGCTTCAACGGTGCGTTGCGGATCGTGAGCTTCAGCGTCTTGAGCCGCTCGCTCACGCTGTCCAACTCCGCGCCGGTGGGCTTCGCCCAAGCCACGCGCGCCCAACCCTTTACCTCGTTGTCGTCTTCGCCAGCACCATAATAGCTGACGAGTTCGTCCCACGATTTAAGGTCCGAGCGAATGTTGGCGTCCAAGCGCTGCTTCGCTTCTTCAAACAACTGCTTTTGGATTGCCTCCAAAAGACCAGGCGCCTGGGCGACAAACTCATCGCGCCTAATCGACGTCGACTTTACTTTCTCGCCTTCGCGCAAGCTGGTGCGTTGAATGAATGTCACCTGACCGCCGGCCGCATCACGGGGGCCAATCTCGCAAATGATCGGCGCACCACGCCGCACCCAATCCCAACGTTTGTCGGCAGGGCGCGCGTCCTTCGTATCGACCCAGGCGCGTACGTGATTGTCGAACACGCTTTGCTTGTTCAAGGCGGCAGCCAGCGAGGTGCAATACTCTTTGAGCTCCGCATCCTCGGGCTTGCCGCGCAGCATTGCCACGATCACGATTTGCCGAGGCGCCATGGCAGGCGGCGTGCGCAGCCCGTCGTCGTCGCCATGCACCATGACCATCGCACCGATCAAACGCGTAGTTGATCCCCAGCTCGTTGTATGCGCGAGTTCGAGATTTCCATCCTTGTCTTGGTAACGGATGTTTTGCGCTTCGGCGAAGTGTGTGCCCAAGTAATGCGAAGTGCCTGCCTGCAGCGCCTTGCCGTCCTGCATCATCGCTTCGAGCGAATAAGTGCGCTCAGCGCCGGGGAAGCGCTCATTCTCAGATTTCTGACCGAGGATGACAGGAATGGCCATCACGTCTTCGACCACGCTGCGATAAATCTCGAGCGCCAGCATGGTCTCTTCCATCGCGTCGGCTTCATCGACGTGCGCGGTGTGGCCTTCCTGCCAGAGAAATTCCGCCGTTCGCAGGAACATGCGCGTCCGCATTTCCCAGCGCATCACATTGGCCCACTGGTTCAGCTTCAGCGGCAGATCGCGATACGATTTGATCCAGCGGCTGAACGCATCACCGATGATCGTCTCAGAAGTGGGCCGGATGATCAGGGGTTCTGTGAGCTCCGCATCCGGGTCAGGCTTCAGCTCGCCATCGATCTGCTTGAGGCGATGATGCGTCACCACCGCCATCTCTTTGGCGAAACCTTCGACGTGCTCGGCTTCCTTCGCAAAGAAACTGAGCGGAATGAGCAGCGGGAAATAGTAGTTCTCGTGACCGGTCGCGCGAATGCGCCCGTCCATCTCCGCAACGAAGCGCTCCCACAGCCCCATGCCCCACGCTTTGATGATCATGCACCCGCGCGTCGGCGATTGCTCCGCGAGATCGGCTTCGCGAACCACGGCTTGGTACCATTCAGGGAAATCTTCGGCGCGCGTGACTTTAAGCGCATGCATGGGGAGGGCGTTCCTTTCCGGGTCTGGATAGACTGACCCGCCGCCGCCCGCAACGCGACCTTAACGCGGAAACATGCCTATCAGATCAACGGAAATCGCCCAGGCGACACCCAGCCACAAAACCGCCGCGATCCCAGCTGCAAGCAGCGCCTTTAGCCCTATTTTATGCGCGCGCGGGGCGCCCCGCTCCACGCCCAGCGGCGCGGCTTCGTCGGCTTCATGCAAGCTTTGCGCGCCAAGCGGCAACATCATGAAGAATGAGAGCCACCACAGGATCCCATAAATCGCCACGCCCATGATCGGATTCATGGGTGCGCCGCCTTCGGCGTTTCCATCAACTCGATCAAAACACCATTCGAGTTCTTGGGATGGACGAAAATAATCGGCGTGCCGTGGGCGCCGATACGCGGTTCGTTCAGAACCGTCGCGCCTTTGGCGACCATCGCATCGCGCGCAGCATAAATTTCCGCGACCTCGAAGCATACGTGATGCTGACCGCCGTGCGGATTGCGCTCGATGAATTTTTGGATGGGAGAGTCCGTCCCTAGCGGCTCAATAAGTTCGATCTGGCTATTGTCGACATTCACAAACGCGAAGCGCACGCCTTGCGCCGGCAACGCGCGCGTTTCGGTCATCGCGCTTGCCGGCACGCCATACAGGTCGCGATAAGTCGCCTTCGCCGCCTCGATGGACGGAACGGCGATGCCGACGTGATTGAGCCTGCCGATCATGGCGCGCCTCCACTTCCCTTCCGCAGCCTAAATCCGAAGCACGCTGACGTCGACCAGCGGCCGTTTGCCCCAGACCTTCTCCGCAGCCTTACGCACCGCCCGCACCAGTGCCGCCTCGATAAGCTCATCGTCGTCCCGATCCGCCGGGCTTAGCTTCGAGAAAGCGCCCTTTGCCGCGGCCTCGAGATCATCGAGCGCGACGTCCATCTCGGTGTCGTCTGCCGCGGCCAACCCCCGGACGCTCACATTCGGGCCTGCAAGCAGCGCATTTTTCCGCTCGCCGATCGCCAGGGTAACCGTGACAGCGCCCTCTTCCGCGAGCCGCCGGCGGTCGCGCAACGCCTCATCCTCGGAAGCGACAATAACGTTGCCGTCAACAAACAATCGGCCGGACGGCACTTCGTCGACAATCGCCGCGGGCCCTGGAGCCAAGCGAATGAGGTCGCCGTTGTTGGGCGCCAACGCTTCCGGCACCTGAAGTTCGTGCGCGAGCTTCACGTGCTCCAGCAGATGCCGGCGCTCGCCATGGACCGGCACTGCAATCCGCGGCCGCGCCCATGAATACATCTGCCTCAGCTCGTCGCGGCCAGGATGTCCCGAAACATGCACCGGCTCGTCGTCCGCGGTGATGAGCGCAACGCCGCGTTCAAGGAATTGATTGTAGAGCGTGTGAATAGCTGACTCGTTGCCAGGGATAACGCGCGACGAAAAGATCACCGTGTCGCCGGCGCGGAGCACAACGTTGCGATGCTCGTTGCGCGCGATGCGTGAAAGCGCGGCGCGGACTTCGCCTTGGCTGCCCGTGCAAAGGTAGAGCACGTTCTCATCAGGCAGCCCACCAGCCTCGTCTTCGTCAACCAGATCGGGAATGTCGGCGAGCAACCCAACGCCCTTCGCCGCGCCGACAATGCGGTGCATCGAGCGGCCCACAAGGCACACTGTGCGGCCGCAAGCCTGCGCCGCCTTAATCGCGCTTTCGATGCGCGCGACATTTGAAGCGAACGCGGTGACGGCGACTTTTCCACTGCAACCCGCGATCACATGCTTGAGGCGCTCGCGCACGTCCGATTCCGAACCCGCGTGGCCCTCCACGAAAACATTGGTGCTGTCGCACACCATGGCCAGCACGCCCTCGTCGGCCATAGCGCGCAGTGTTGCTTCGTCAGTGGTTTCCCCAATCAGCGGATCGGGATCGAGCTTCCAGTCTCCCGTGTGCCAGACCATGCCAAGCGGCGTGCGGATGGCGAGACCATTGGGCTCGGGGATCGAGTGCGTGAGCGTGACAAAGTCGATCTCGAACGGACCCAGCGTAAGCTTGCCCTTGAGCGGAATCTCCTTGAGCGGAACTTTGTCCAGCAATCCGCGCTCACGCAGCTTCTCGCGTACCAGAGCGGCGGTGAAGGGCGTCGCATAAACCGGCGCCTTTAAGCGAGGCCACAACCAACCCAGCGCCCCGATGTGGTCTTCGTGCGCGTGCGTCAACACGATGGCCAAGATGTTGTCGCGCTCTTCTTCGAGATAGGTTGGATCCGGCAAAATGAGGTCGACACCCGGCGTTGTATCCTCACGCCCAAACGTCACCCCGATATCGACGACGATCCATTGCCGCGCATCGGCAGGTCCGAAGCCATAGGCGTTCAGATTCATGCCGATCTCGCCCGAACCGCCGAGCGGCAAGAAGACGAGTTCGTCGTTGGGCTTGGGTGCGATCAAAGCTTTCCGCCGTTACGGCGGAAGACTTCGAGCAAACCTCGCGAGGTGAGATCCTGGTCGAAATGATCGATGCTGGGAAACGCGCCCTCGAACAAAGAAGCGACGCCGCCGGTGGCGATGGTTTTCATTGGCTGGCCGTACTCGGCTTTTATCCGCCGGCAAAGTCCCTCGATCATCTCGATCGAGCCCCAATAGATGCCCGACTGCATGGCGCTGACCGTGTCTTTGCCGATGACGCGGCCTGGATCGCGGATTTCCACACGCGGCAGCCGCGCCGCAGCGTCATGCAGCGCCTGTAGCGACAGATTGATTCCCGGTAGAATGATGCCGCCCTCGAAGGCGCCATCGGCGGCAACGATATCGAACGTCGTCGCTGTGCCGCTATCAATCACAATCGCCGGCCCGCCATATTCCACAAACGCCCCAACGGCGTTCACCAGACGGTCCGCACCCGCTTCACTGGGCTTATCGATGCGCACGTCGATGCCGAGCTTCAAACCATCTTCGCCGATGACCATAGGCTCAGCATTCAAATAGCGCCGTGACAGATTACGCAGATTGAACAGCGCCTGCGGCACAACGGTCGAAACAATGCAGGCTTTGACATCCAAGAAGCTCAAGTCAGCAAGCGCCAGGATCTCGCTCAGCCATGGCGCATACTCGTCAGCGGTCCGGCGCGGATCCGTGGACGCTCGCCACTGGCCACGCCAAGTTTGTCCGTCATGGACCGCGAACTTGGTGTTGGTGTTGCCGACATCGATAGCGAGAAGCATGGGATCACGCCGCGCTGGATAGAAGGACGTCGCCCGCTGCGATCAGCCGCCGGCCCTCACTGGTTTCGAGTTCGAGTTCGCCACGCGGCGAGAGGCCGACGATCCGCCCTTCGAGCGTTTGCTCGCCTTGCAGCACACGCGCAGCTTGACCCATTCCATGCGCCCGCGCCAGCCACGCTGCGCGCAACGGTTCAAAGCCCTCGCTCTCGATACGCTCTGCCCAGCCTTCCAGACGTGGGCGAAGCTGCGTGAGGAACGCTAAAGGCTCGGGCGCTGGCGCATCTGGCGGCAGCACGGCGCGCAACGAGATCGTCGGCTGGTCTAAACCCTCGGGTGCCGCCGCAAGATTGACGCCGAATGCCAACGCCACCCACGTCTCCGCGCCATGCGGGCCCGAGTCCAGCATGATGCCCGACGCCTTCATCCCATCGATGAACACGTCGTTGGGCCATTTGAGCGCCGCGCGCCCCGGGCCGATGATTGCTTCAATGCTCTCGGCAAGCGCAACGCCCGTAGCAAAACCGAGCAATGCGATTTTCGCCGGCGGTTGCTTGGTCGTGAAGAGGAACGTGGCCAGCAGATTGCCGTCGAAGGACGACCATGCGCGCCCCCGCCGGCCGCGGCCCGCGGTTTGACGCTTGGCGACCAACCAAACCGCGCGCACCTCGCCACGCTCGGCGCGGCGGCGCGCCTCCAAAATGGTGGAGTCGATCTCTTCGAACACTTCGACCGGCGCATTTGCGTCGATCATGGGCTCGGGCCCCTCTTAGAAACTGCGTCCGACCGCCCATTCGGCCCATTGCTGGATCGCGCCAAGCACCAACACCAGAACGGGGAACGTCAGCGCCGCCGCCGTCGTGGCCGTCACGACGATGGCGCCACTCGCCGGTTGCAGCGTCTTTTGCGACGGCGAGAACCAGATCGATGCGAGCAGACGCAAATAATAACCCGCCGCGATCACCGCGGCGATGCCGCCAACGACTGCGAGCCAAATCAGGTGAGCGTCCACAGCCGCACGGAAAACCAACAGCTTACCGATGAAGCCTGCGAACGGCGGAATGCCGGCGATCGAAAACAGCAGCATCGTGAACATCGACGCCATCCACGGACGACTTTGCCCAAGGCCGGCGAGGTCCGCGACCGTCTCGTGCGCCGCACCTTCACGGCGCATCGCCAGGATCAACGCGAAGATGCCAATGGTCGCTGGCAGATAGAGCGCTAGATAGACGAGTGACGAGGTCGGCCCCATTCCCGGGCCAGACGCGAGCCCCATCAAAGCGAAGCCCATATTGCTGATGGAGGAGTAAGCCATCAGGCGCTTCAAGTTCGTTTGCATCAGCGCGGCAATCGAACCCCACATCATCGAGATCGCCGATAGCGCAACCACGACTTGACGCCATTGGTCGGCGACCGCGCCAAACGGCTCGTAGAGAATCCGCATCATCAACGCGACAGCCGCAACCTTGGGCGCGGCGGCAAAGAACGCGGTCACCGGCGTCGGCGCGCCCTCATAGACATCAGGCGTCCACATATGGAACGGCGCCGCCGACATCTTGAAGCCGAGAGCGCACAGCATCAGCACAAGCCCGAAGATGAGCCCGACGCCACCTGCGCCCTGCGCGATGGCTGAGGCAATGGCGTCGAAATGAATGGACCCGGTGAAGCCGTAGACGAACGAAGATCCGTACAGCAGCAAACCCGACGAGATCGCGCTAAGCACAAAATACTTGAGCCCAGCCTCGGATGAATGCGCGTCGTCGCGCCGCCACGCGGCCAGCACGTAGGCGGCCAAGCTCTGCAATTCCACGCCGACATAAAGACTGATCAGGTCGCGCGCCGACACCATCACAAACATGCCCAGCACCGCGAGCACGATCATGATTGGAAACTCGAAACGGCGTTCGTTGGTCTTAGCGAAGTGGTCCGCGCCCAGCAGCAAAGTCGCCGCCGCCGACCACGCGATCAGCGCCTTGGCGAACACCGACAATCCGTCGACCACCAACGAGCCCTGGAAAATCTCAACCGGCGCTAACGGCCGGTCGATGATCGCGACACCACCTGCCGCCAACAACACAGCGACGCCGAGGCCGGCCAATAGGCCTGCGCTCTTATCCTTCAACCAGGCGCCAACCACGATCGCGATCAGCGCAAAACCGGCGAGCAACAGTTCCGGCCGCGCATGAACGGTCGACGCCATGAAATCCGTCACCGGCGAAGTCATGGCGCGGCTCCATTATAAGCCGCGGCAATCGCCTGCGCTGTGCTGTCCGTGAATTGCAGAATGTAGTGCGGCGCCAGTCCCATCACGAGCGTCGCGACAACCAGCGGCACGAACTGCACCCATTCGCGCGCGTCGAGATCGGAAATGCCGCTGAGTTTCGGATTGACGATGTCGCCGAGGGCCACCTTGCGATAGAGCGTCAACGCGTAGGCGGCCGAGAAGATTACGCCCGTCGCCGCCACCGCAACGAACCACGCATTAATTTGGAACGCGCCGACCATGGTGAGGATCTCACCGGGGAAACCGCTCGTGCCCGGCAAGCCGACATTGCCCATCGTGAAGAGCATAAACACCGCCGCATACACCGGCATCCGGTTCACAAGTCCGCCGTAGAACGCGATCTCACGCGTGTGCATCCGGTCGTAGACGACGCCGACACACAGGAAGAGCGCGCCCGAGATGATGCCGTGCGACAGCATCTGATAGATGGCGCCCTGTATGCCCTGCATTGTGCCAGAGAAGATGCCGAGCGTTACAAACCCCATGTGCGCGACGGACGAGTACGCGATCAGCTTCTTCATATCGAGCTGACGGAACGCCACCAGCGACGCCCAAACGATGGCAATCACCGAAAGCGCAAACATCATCGGCGTGAAGTAGTGGGAGGCCGATGGGAACATCGGCAGCGAGAACCGCAAGAAGCCGTAGCCGCCCATTTTCAACAAGATCGCCGCCAGCACCACCGAACCCGCGGTCGGCGCCTCGACGTGCGCGTCCGGCAGCCAGGTGTGCACTGGCCACATGGGCAGCTTCACCGCGAACGATGCGAAGAACGCCAGCCACAGCCATATCTGCACGTTCGGATCGAAGCCCGTCGTCGCCGCGTAGCGCATCAGCTCTGGAATGCTCGACGTGCCGGCAATGTTGATCATCGCCACGATGGCGACCAGCATCAGGATCGAGCCGAGCAGCGTGTAGAGGAAGAACTTGAACGCTGCGTAGATGCGCCGCTCTCCGCCCCACACCCCGATCAGGATGAACATCGGGATGAGGCCGCCTTCGAAGAATAGGTAGAAGAGGATCAAATCCATCGCGCAGAAGACGCCGATCATCAGCGTCTCAAGCAGCAGGAAGAGCACCATGTAGGTGGCGACCTGTTTCTTGATCGACCAGCTTGCGAGAATGCACAACGGCGTCAGGAACGTCGTCAGCAGGATCAGCGTCATGCCGAGCGAGTCGACACCGAGGTGATAGCTCGCGCCAAACGCCCACGGCACATTTTCGACTAACTGAAACGCCGCCACGTTCGGATCGAACATTGCAAAGGCGAACAGCGAAGCCAGAAACGTCGCGATCGTAAAGATCAGCGTCAGCAGACGGACGCCAGAGTCGTAGCCCGCGTCCTGTCCCTTCTGGAACATGCGCGCGAGCAAGATCAAAATCGCGCCAGCCGCCGGCAGGAACGTGACGATGGAGAGCCACGGGAAGTGTGCGAGATCGGTCACCGCACGCCTCCAATCCCAGCGAAGATCGCATAAGCGCCAAACGCCACCGCGGCGATCAGCATCAGGAAGCTGTAGTGATAAACGAACCCAGTCTGCACACGCCGCAGCAAGCCTGAGAACATCCGCGACGAGGCGGCGACGCCGTTAGGACCGAGCCCATCGATGATTTTCTGATCGCCGACTTTCCAGAACAGATCGCCAATCGCGCGCGCGCCTTTGACGAAAATGAAGTCGTAGATCTCGTCGAAATACCACTTGTGATACAGGAACGCCCACACCGGCCCCTTGCCGAGCGCGCGCGCCGTACCCGGTGTCCACAAATAGAAGATCACTGCGCCCAAGAAGCCTGTCACCGTCACGCCCAGGGGCGCCCATGTGACCCACACCGGCATTTCTTCGTGCTCGGCGTGAAGCGGGATCACGCCGCGCCAGAAGGCTTCAGCGCCATGCCCAAGGAAGGTCGGCGCGAAGATTGCGCCAGCTGCAACCGCGCCCGTTGCGAGAACCACCAAGGGCGCCAGCATGACCCAAGGCGATTCATGCGCGGGCGCTGCGCCACCGTCAGCCGGTGCATGATGGTCATCGTGCGCGGCGGCGTGAGAATCGGGCTCCGCAGCTCCCTCCTCGCTGTGGCCGTGCGCATCATGAGCGCCGTGCGCCACGCCGCGATAGGCGCCCTCAAACGTCATGAACATCAGGCGCCAGGAATAGAAACTGGTCAGCAGCGCCGCCCCGACTCCACACCAGAATGCGAATTGCGCGCCGATCGCCGTCGAGCCGAAGGCGCTCTCGATGATGGCGTCCTTCGAATAGAATCCGGCAAAACCGCCGAAGCCTGGGATTCCGAACCCGATCAGCGCCAACGTCCCGACCAACATCATCGCCCAGGTCAGTGTCATGGGTTTGCGGACACCACCCATGTTGCGCATATCCTGCTCATGATGCAGGCCGTGGATCACCGAGCCGGCGCCGAGGAAGAGCAGCGCCTTGAAGAAGGCGTGCGTAAACAGGTGGAACATCGCCGCGTTGTAGGCGCCGACGCCAGCGGCGAAGAACATGTATCCGAGCTGCGAACACGTGGAATACGCGACGACGCGCTTGATGTCGTTTTGCGCCAAACCGACAGTGGCCGCGAAGAGCGCCGTGGTCGCGCCGATGACGGTCACCACGCCCGACGCATAAGGGGCGATGTGGAACAGGTCGCCACAACGCGCGACCATGAACACGCCCGCAGTCACCATGGTCGCGGCATGGATCAACGCGGAAACCGGCGTCGGACCTTCCATCGCATCCGGCAACCAGACGTGCAGGAAAAACTGCGCCGACTTGCCCATCGCGCCGATGAACAGGAGCAGCGACACCAACTCGACCGCGCGCACATGCAGCGGGCCGATGCTGAACATCAGGTCCGGGTTCGCGGTGGCCGCCTGGAAAACGACATCGTATTGGATCGAATGGTAGCTGACGAACGCCGCCATGATCCCCAGCGCGAAGCCGAAGTCGCCAACACGGTTGGTTATGAAGGCCTTGATCGCCGCATCGTTGGCTGAACGCTTCTGGTACCAGAACCCAATCAGGAGATAGGACGCAACGCCCACCCCTTCCCAGCCGAAGAACAGCTGTAGGAAGTCGTTCGCCGTCACCAACGCCAACATCGCGAAGGTGAAGAAGGATAGGTAGGAGAAGAACCGCGCGCGATGCGGGTCCTCGGCCATGTAACCCCATGAATACACGTGCACGAGGAAACTGACGGTAGTGACCACCACCAGCATCACTGCCGAGAGCGAGTCGACGCGCACACTCCAAGTCGATGTGAAGCCGGCGACATCGATAAACTTGAACAGTTCGGTGACGTGCGGCGTCGCGGCGCCCCAAACAAAGTCGATGAAGATCGGCCACGACAACGCGAGCGATAAACCAACGGACGCCGTCGTGATCGCCATCGCCACGCGGTCGCCGATTTGCTTCTGCAACAGCCCGGCGAACGCCGCCGCGAACAGCGGTGCGAGCACAAGCAGGGCTTCGGTGGAGAAATGCACGTCCACTAGCCCCGCATCTGATTGATATCTTCAACCGCGATGTCGCCACGGTTGCGGAAGTACGTCACCAAGATCGCCAAGCCGACCGCCGCTTCGGCGGCCGCGACCGTCAGCACGATCATCGCGAAAATCTGACCTTCGAGGTTCCGCAGGTAGGCAGAGAACGCCACGAGATTGATGTTCACCGAGAGCAACACGAGCTCGATCGACATCAGGATGATAATGACGTTCTTGCGATTCACAAAAATGCCGAACACGCCGATCGTGAACAGCGCCGCGGCGACGAACAGATAATGTGAAAGCCCGATTTCCATCAGCCCAACCCCTGGCCTGGACGGACGTCCTTCAACTCGACGCCCTCAGAGCGGCGGCGACCAACCTGTGCAGCGATATTCTGCTTCTTCACGCCCGGCCGATGGCGAAGCGTCAACACGATCGCCCCGATCATCGCGACCAACAGCACGAGACCCGACATTTGGAAGAGCAGCAGATAGTCAGTGTAGAGCACGCGCCCGATTGCTTCGGCGTTGGTGACTTCGGCCGGCGCGTTTGGCGCTAGCGCTATCGGCGCGCCGTTGGCGCCCATGGAGGCGCTAGCCACCAAGCCAAGCTCCGCCAGCAACGCGATAGCCACCAGCGCGCCGGCGGGCAGATACTGCAAGAAGCCCTGCTTCAACTCCACGAAATCCACATCGAGCATCATCACCACAAACAGGAACAGCACCGCGACCGCGCCGACGTAAACCACCACCAGCAGCATCGCCAAGAACTCGGCGCCCAACAGCACGAACAATCCGGCCGCCGAGAAGAACGTCAGGATCAAGAACAGCACCGAATGCACAGGATTGCGTGCGGCGATCACGGAGAACGCCGACACAATCGCCACGATGGCGAGCACATAGAAGGCGATTGCCGCCAACATCCGATCCGTCTCTCCCAAGCGCGCACTTAGCGATACGGCGCGTCCAACTCCAGATTCTTCGCGATTTCCCGCTCCCAGCGATCGCCGTTCGCGAGCAGCCGGTCCTTGTCGTAATAAAGTTCTTCGCGCGTTTCTGTCGCGAATTCGAAGTTCGGCCCCTCCACGATGGCGTCCACGGGGCACGCCTCTTGGCAGAAGCCGCAATAGATGCACTTCACCATGTCGATGTCGTAGCGCGTCGTGCGGCGCGAGCCGTCATCACGCGGCTCGGCTTCAATGGTGATGGCTTGCGCCGGGCAAATGGCTTCGCAGAGCTTGCAGGCGATGCAGCGCTCTTCGCCGTTAGCGTAGCGCCGCAGCGCATGCTCGCCGCGGAAGCGGGGCGACAGCGGTCCCTTCTCGAACGGATAGTTCACCGTCGCCTTTCGGCGCACGAAATACTTCATGCCGAGCATGAACCCGCCCAGCATGTCGAGCATCAACGCGCCTTTGGCCGCTTGCAGAAGGCGTGAAGCCACTTAGCGCCTCCGGGTGCAACGATAGTTGCGATAATGATGGCCATCGTCGTGCGCGGTGTCCGACACCATGGTCGCCGCGCCGTGGCAATGACGGTTCGCCGCCACATCCGCATCCAGCGAACCGTGGCGCAACGTGTCATAGCCGACGTCGAAGGTGCCACCGGCGGCGTTCTCGACCTTGGCAGTCTGACAAGCCGCGAGCGTCAGCACCATGACGCTTGCGAGCACGAGCTTCATGCGCATCTTCAGCCTCCTGCCAAATGCTGCGCGCCGGTCGGCGCCATAAAGGTGACGTAGTACCCAATGACCGCGACGGCCACGAGCGACGTCGGCAAGAAGATCTTCCAGCCGAGCCGCATGAGCTGGTCGTACCGGTAGCGCGGCACGATCGCCTTCACCATCGCGAAGAAGAAGAACATGATCCAGATCTTCAACGAGAAGATCAGCATCCCCACGAGACCGGTGAAGAATGGGCTGAGTCCCAAGCCTTCAAGCGGACCCCACGGTGGATGCCAGCCGCCGAGAAACAGGATCGTCGTCATCGCGCACATCAGGACGATGTTGAGATATTCGCCGATCATGAACAGCAAATACGGGGTCGAGGAATACTCGACTTGATAACCCGCCACGAGTTCGGATTCCGCCTCCGGCAAGTCGAACGGCGGCCGGTTCGTTTCAGCCAACGCCGAAACGAAGAACATCACCATCATCGCGAGCATCACCACGCCAACCAAAAGGTCCTGTGGCCACGCCATGACGTTGAAAATCCGCAAGCCGTGCCACGCAAGGAAGCTGGCGCGCTGATCGTTGACGATGTCGCCGAGATTAAGCGAACCGACCAGCAGCAGCACGGTGATGATGATGAAGCCGATCGAGACTTCATAGCTCACCATCTGCGCAGCCGAACGCAACCCACCCAGGAACGGATACTTCGAGTTCGAAGCCCAGCCGCCCATGATGATGCCGTACACGCCGAGCGAACTGATCGCGAAGAGATAGAGAATGCCGACGTTCAGATTGGCGATCACCACGCCAGGCGCCCACGGGATCACCGCCCAACCCACGAACGCCAGAACGAAACTGATCAGCGGCGCCAGAATGAACACCGTCTTATTGGCGCCCGCCGGGATGACGATTTCCTTCAGCACGAACTTGAAGAAGTCGGCGAAGGATTGAAGCAAGCCAAACGGACCGACGACGTTCGGCCCCTTCCGCAATTGCACCGCTGCCCAGATCTTTCGGTCAAACAGCAGGATGAAAGCGAGCGTCAGTAGCAGATAGATCATGATGATGAGCACTTGGCCCGTCTTCATCAGTCCCCACTCGACCTCGACCGGCCAATTGACGAACGGAACGTAGTCGGCGTTCGGGTTCATTCCGCCGCCACCTTCATGCCGTTGCGCTCAGCGCGCAGGCGTGAGCACTCCGCCATGGTCTCCGAAGCGCGAGCGATTGGATTGGTGAGGTAGAAATCGGCGATCACGCTCTTGATCGGATCGGACGAGAGTGAACCATCAGCGCCCAGCGTCGCCGGATTGAACCCACCAGCGTCCGCCGCGCCTGGCGCGTAGTCGACATGACCGAACGTCGGATGATCCGCGATCGTCTTGGCGCGCAGCGCTTGCAGCGAGTCATACGGAAGCGTCTTGCCCATCACCGCCGAGAGCGCGCGCAGAATGGTCCAATCCTCGCGCGCGTCGCCCTTTGGAAAAGTCGCGCGGCTGCCGTACTGAACGCGGCCCTCCGTGTTGACCCAGGTGGCGTTCTTCTCGGTGTAAGCCGCGCCCGGCAGGATGATGTCAGCGCGATGCGCGCCGCGATCGCCATGCGTGCCGAGATAGATGACCGTGCCGGCCTTCGGCAGCTCAACTTCATCGACGCCCAGCACGAACAGCGTGTCCATCCCGCCCTGCAGCATCTCGCGCGCATTCTTGCCGCCGCTGCCGGGTAAGAAACCCATATCGAGCGCACCCACGCGCGAGGCCGCCGTGTGCAGCACGTTGAAGCCGTTCCAGCCGTCCTTCACCACTGCGAGCTTCCCGGCTGCGCGCAGGATGGCCGCGCCATCAGCGCGCGCCATCGCCGCGCCACCGACAATCACCATCGGAAATTGCGCGTTCTTCAGCGCGTCGCCGAAATCACCGAGCTTGCTAAGCGCGTCGGCGCCGGCGCCCAGGTGTTCAGCGGGGTAGCTCAGATCCACCGCTTCGCCGACATGCGCCACGCGCGCGCCGCGCAGCCACGCTTTGCGAATGCGCGCATTCAGCACCGGCGCTTCCACACGCGGGTTCGTGCCGACAAGCAGAATGACATCCGCTTGATCGATGCCAGCGATTGTCGAGTTGAAGAGGTAGCCTTGCCGTGGGCCTTCACCCAACAACGCACCGAACGGACGGCAATCCGTGTTCGGCGAACCGATCGCGCGCATCAGATCGAGTGTCGCCTTCATGCTCTCGGCGCAGGCCAGATCGCCAGCGATCGCACCGATCTTCTTCGCGTCACCAGAGAGCGCCTTCGCCGTCGCCGCCAGTGCTTCATCCCACGATGCGGCGCGCAACTTGCCGTTTTCGCGGATGTATGGCCGATCCAATCGCTGACGGCCCAAGCCGTCCTCGGCGTAGCGCGTCTTATCGGAAATCCACTCTTCGTTGATGCCCTCGTGCACACGCGGCAGCACCCGCAACACGGCATCGCCACGCGCATCGACTCGAATATTGGAGCCAAGCGCATCCATCACATCGATGGTCTCAGTCTTGGTCAGCTCCCACGGCCGCGCATTGAACGCGTACGGCTTCGAGGTCAGCGCACCCACCGGGCAGAGATCGATCACATTCGCCGAAAGCTCGCTCGACAGCGACGCTTCCAAATACGTCGTGATTTCCATGTCCTCGCCGCGGCCAGTCGCGCCCAGTTCCGGCACGCCTGCCACTTCCGTCGCGAAGCGGATGCAGCGCGTGCATTGGATGCAACGCGTCATCACCGTCTTCACCAGCGGGCCCATGAACTTTTCTTCGACGGCGCGCTTGTTTTCCGGATAGCGCGAACCGCCGCGGCCATAGGCCACCGATTGGTCCTGCAGATCGCACTCGCCGCCCTGGTCACAGATCGGGCAATCGAGCGGATGATTGATGAGCAGAAACTCCATCACCCCTTCGCGCGCCTTTTTCACCGTCGGCGAACGCGTCACGAGTTCGTTCAAAATGTTGTCGCGCGGCGGCGGCAGATCCTTCACCTGCTGCGCACATGAGGCGACCGGCTTCGGGCCCGATTTACCGCCAACCTTCACTTCGATCAGGCACATCCGGCAATTGCCGGCGATCGACAGCCGCTCGTGGTAGCAAAAGCGCGGAATCTCGGCGCCGGCGGCTTCGCACGCCTGCAGCAACGTCAGTTCCGGAGGAACGTCGACCTCAACGCCGTCGACGAGAATTTTCGTCATTGTTCGTCCGCTTTCGCGAGACGCCGCATGGACGATTTATTGCGTCGCCGCAAGGGGGCGAAACGCCCCTCGTCGCTTTGCAGCAAGGCAATGTTTTTGAACCGGAACAGCTGCTTAGGCGGATCGTTGCCAGTCGTGCGGGGAAGGCATCATGGAGCACGTCCCAAATGGCCGACCGCCCACCCAATCCGCAAACCAATCAGCCGCCCATGCCCCATGCGCACGAGATGAATCCCCGGCCTGATCGCATGGACGACGAACGCGAACGCCCGCCGGAAGACTCCGAAGTCGAACCGGAACAACGGATAAACCGCGCTATCGCTCCTAGACCTTGGTGAGTGCGCCCTGCCCCACCACCGTCGTCCACTCCCGAACCCGCCAGGATTTGACGACGCCATTCATGACGTAGGGGTCGCCCTCGGCGAACGCCTCGGCCGTTGAGGCGGTGTCCGCCTTGAACAGCAACAGCCCCTGCGGCGGATCATCCGTGAACGCGCCGCCCAGCTGGAGCTCATCTCGCGCGACGGAAGCGTTGGCGTGTTCGAGATGCGCTCCCCGAAACGGCGCGCGCCGATCGCGAAAGTCAGCTGGGTATTCGTAAAAGAGGCAGAAGTGCTTCATGACGCTCACTCCGCCGCCACTGCCGCGGTGCGCACCTGATGTACGCCTTTAGCGGCGCGATAGCGATCGATCCGTTGCTCGATCTCGCCGCGGAAGCAGCGGATCAGCCCCTGGATCGGCCACGCTGCCGCATCACCCAACGCACAGATCGTGTGGCCTTCCACCTGCCCTGCCACGTCCAGCAGTAGATCAATTTCGCGGTGCTCGGCTTCGCCTTTCGCCATCCGCTCCAGCACGCGCCACATCCATCCCGTCCCTTCGCGGCACGGCGTGCACTGGCCGCAGCTTTCGTGCTTGTAGAAATACGCAATACGCGCGATGGCGCGGATCATATCGGTCGACTGATCCATGACGATCACCGCCGCAGTGCCGAGGCCCGAACGATGCGGTGCGGCTGAAAGCGCATCGAAATCCATCAGCATGTTTTCGGATTCTTGCGCCGTGATCATGCGCACCGACGAACCGCCTGGGATCACCGCCTTCAGATTGCCCCAACCACCGCGCACGCCGCCGCAATGCTCTTCGATGAGCTGCTTCAGCGGAATACTCATCGCTTCTTCGACATTGCACGGCTTGTTTACGTGCCCTGACACGCAGAACACCTTGGTGCCGGTGTTGTTGGCGCGCCCGAAGCCCGCAAACCACTTAGCGCCGCGCCGCAGGATGGTCGGCACCACCGCGATTGATTCCACATTGTTCACGGTCGTTGGGCAGCCATAGAGCCCGACATTCGCCGGAAACGGCGGCTTCAGCCGCGGTTGACCCTTCTTGCCTTCGAGGCTTTCCAGCAACGCTGTTTCTTCGCCGCAAATATAAGCGCCGGCGCCGTGGTGCATGTGGACGTCGAAGTCCCACCCATGGATGTTGTTCTTGCCGATCAGCTTGGCCTCGTAGGCCTCCTTGATCGCGCGCTCCATCGCTTCGCGCTCATAGACGTACTCGCCGCGGATGTAGATGTAGCAAACGTGTGCTGACATCGCGAACGAGGCGATCAGACAGCCTTCGATCAAGAGATGCGGATCGTGCCGCATCATATCGCGGTCCTTGCACGTGCCCGGCTCAGACTCGTCGGCGTTCACCACCAGATAGTGCGGCCGGTCCTTCACTTCCTTCGGCATGAAGGACCATTTCAGCCCAGTCGGGAAACCGGCGCCGCCTCGACCACGCAAACCGCTCTCCTTGGTTTGCGCGATGATCCAATCGCGTCCCGCCGAGATCATGTCCGCCGTGCCGTTCCACGCGCCGCGTTTCTTGGCGCTTTCGAGATCGGCGCCATGGGTGCCGTAGAGATTGAGGAAGATGCGGTCTTTGTCGGCGAGCATAATTCGTCCTCAAGTCCTCGGCGTCAGCGTCATGAACAGACGCAACACAAACCACAGTCCACCCATCGCCGGTCCGATCACGCGCATATCGGTCAAAGGCATGTGCTGCACGAAATACATGTAAGCAGCGACGCCCCAGCATGCGGCGACAATTGCTACAAACAGCAACGTCTTGCCTTGTTGCCCAGCACCGCCCGTGAACGGCATCGCCATCGGCGCGAACTCGACGCGCCGCCGCTTCTCCAGCGGATTGGGCGGAGGCGTGGCGTCGCTCATGCCTTCTCCGGCAGAGCAGGCAAGGTCAGCTGCTTGGCGAGCGAGCCGTCGTAGAGCGACGGATCCGTAAGAACCTGCGTCCCGCCTTCAGGCGCCGAGGTTTGGCGTCCGATCGCCGAGCCCTGCTCGATCTTCTCGCCCCGCGCCAACTTATCCATCAACGCTTCAAGGGCCTGCGGTGTCAGATCTTCATGATAATAATCGTCGATCGCCACCACCGGCGCGTTCACGCAGGCGCCGACGCATTCGACTTCTTCCCACGAAAACATGCCGTCCTTGCCCGGCTTGTGCGCAGGGCCAATGCGACGCTTGCAGACGTCCTTCAGATCTTCCGAACCGCGCAGCATGCAAGGCGTCGTCCCGCACACTTGCAGATGGTGCTTACCGACCGGCGCCAGATGAAACATCGTGTAGAAGGTCGCGACTTCCAGCACGCGGATCTGCGCCATGCCCAGCAGCTCCGCCATGACGCGGATAGCAGGCTCGCTCACCCAGCCTTCCTGCTTCTGAACCAGCCACATGATCGGGATGACGGCAGACGCCTTCCGCTCCGGCGGATACTTGGCCAACCACCACTTCACCTGCCCCAGCGTGGCCGGCGCAAACGCGAAGCTGTCAGGCTGATCTTCTGCGAGACGGCGGACGGACATTTTACCTCACGAAATCCACGCGAGCGATCAGCCCGCTCTTCACTGTGTAGACGGCGATCGCCCGGAACGGCGCCTGATCGGGCGCGCGTTCGATGTGCTCCTCATCCACGACCACGTCGCCGACTTCAATGCGCTTGATAAGCGCGGCCCGGTTCTGCGGGAACTGGGAAAAGAGATCGGCATATCGTTGCCGTACCGCTGCCGCGCCTTTGTGGGTGACCGCCCCGTTAAGCTCCGCGAGCACCGCTTCCGAACTGAAGCAGGCGCAAAATGCCTCCAAATCCTGGGCGTTGTAGGCGTCGAGCTGCGCCTGCACGATTTCTGCGGCCGCCCCCACGTCAGACTTCCTCCGCCTTCGCCCGCGCGTCGACGGCTTCCAATCGCGCTAACGCGCGGCGCATGCCGTCGACTTGATGCTTGATGGCGGCGCGGCGATAGGCGCGGAGGTAGCGCCCGATCAAGGGCGCACGCGCCAACAGTCCCTGCCGGATCACCAGCAACAGGAGCAGTGACGGTAGTGCCGAAAGTGACGCCAACCCCCTCGACGGCGGCGGCGCGTCCGGAAACAGACTTGGGTCGGGCACGAAGAACGCGATCCGCAACGGCAGGATCACGAAGCCCACGAGCATGCCTATGATGAAACCCTGAAGCGCCGCTCCGATCAGCACGCGGGTCGGGTGATGCTCTACGTGCTCCGGTTTGAAGAACACAAACGCGTAGAGCACGAACAGTACCGTGAAGCCCGCCATCACCAGCGGCTCCAACCAAGTCAGCACATGCGGATGAGCGGCCGCGGCAGCGCTGATGACGCTCCGCGCGTCGTGCGTCACCGGTCAGTCTCCTTACGCCATGCGGCGCGGTGCGCCGCGACCGCGCGCTTCAATCCTTTTCCAATTACGGGAAGGTGATCGCCGTATCGAAACAACGCGTTGCCCCCGCCCAACCAGATCACCGCGGTCGCTAACAGACCCCAAATCGAAAAGCGAGAGACGAGCTCGACGACAAAAACCAAAAAAATAAGCGCGCCTACGCAAAGGCAAAGCCGGTGTGCGCTCGAGTCTAGTTCGCTGTCCGCTTCCTCGTGCGGCACGCCAAAGAGCGATGCGAACATGAACCTAAACGAAAGCTCTCCGAACGCCCACGCGAAGATCATCATCACGCCAACCAGCGGCAACGAGGCGACAATCGTTGGTACGTCGATCACCGATCGATCTCGCCGAACACGATGTCGAGCGAGCCGAGCACCGCGGACACGTCCGCGATCATGTGTCCCTTGCAGAGGTAATCCATCGCATTGAGGTGCGGGAAGCCCGGCGCTCGGATTTTCAGCCGGTACGGCCGGTTCGATCCATCGGCCACCAGGTACACGCCGAACTCGCCCTTCGGCGCTTCAACGGCGGCGTACACTTCACCTGCAGGAACGTGATAACCTTCAGTATACAGCTTGAAGTGATGGATGAGCGCTTCCATCGAGCCCTTCATTTCAGCGCGACGCGGCGGCGCGAACTTCGAGTGCTCTGGCATCACCGGTCCCGGTGTTTTGCGCAGCAGATCGATGCATTGGAGCATGATCTTGGTGGACTCGCGCATCTCATCGACCCGGCAGAGATAGCGGTCAAAGCAATCGCCGTTCTTGCCGACCGGAATCTTGAAATCGAGTTCCGAGTAAATCTCGTACGGCTGCGCGCGCCGCAGATCCCAAGCCATGCCCGAACCGCGCACCATGACGCCGGAGAACCCCCAGTTCAGCGCGTCCTGCTGCGAGACGACGCCGATCTCAGCGTTGCGCTGCCTGAAAATTCTATTGTTGGTGAGCAGACCTTCGATGTCGTCGATCACGCGCGGAAACTGGTGGCACCAGGTTTCGATGTCGTCGATCAGCTGCGGCGGCAGGTCCTGGTGCACCCCGCCGGCGCGGAAATAAGCCGAGTGCATGCGCGAGCCGGAGGCGCGCTCATAAAACACCATCAGCTTTTCGCGCTCTTCGAAGCCCCAGAGCGGCGGCGTCAGCGCGCCGACGTCCAGCGCTTGCGTCGTGACATTGAGCAGATGGTTCAGGATGCGGCCGATTTCGGAATAGAGCACGCGGATGATCGACGCGCGGCGCGGCACTTCGATGTTCGCCAGCCGTTCAATCGCCAGGCAGTACGCATGCTCCTGGTTCATCGGCGCGACGTAATCGAGCCGGTCGAAATACGGCAGCGCTTGCAGATAGGTTTTGTACTCGATCAGCTTCTCGGTGCCGCGATGCAGCAGTCCGATGTGCGGATCGACGCGCTCGACCACTTCACCATCGAGTTCAAGCACCAGACGCAACACGCCGTGCGCTGAGGGGTGCTGCGGTCCGAAATTGATCGTGAAGGTGCGCTTCTCTTCCGGCGGCGCGTTGGAAAGATCGTCAGCCATTCGCCTGCTGTCCTGAAATGTCGTGTCCAAATGCCAGCAAATGGCCGTCCGGGTCGCGCACCTGGAATTCGCGCATCATGTAGACCTGGTCGTCGGGCGGGCAGACGATGTCGGCGCCCTTCGCGCTCATTTCAGAATGCAATGCGTCTGCGTCATCGACCCAGAAATAGGCGTCGTAACGCCCGTCGTACTCGCCGTTCGGTTTGAAGGCGTCTCCCGCCTTCACCTGATTGAGCATGACCTCGAGGCCATCGCGACCAGCGATCGCGAACATCGGCGGATCGCCCCAAAAGCGCGGCACCGTGAACCCAAGCGCGTCACGAAAATAAGCCGCCGTCTTCTGCACGTCCGCGACGAGCAGAACCGGCGCCACGCCACGCATTTGAGCCTGAGCGCTCATCAGCCCGTCTCGTTCTGCGACTTCGCCTTCTCATCGCCCGGCAAGTCGCGCGGGATGCCTTCCCATGGCGAGAGGAAGTCAAAATTCCGGTAGCCCTGCATCAGCTTCACCGGCTCATACACGACACGCTGCTGCTCAGGGTCGTAACGCACTTCGACATTGCCCGAGAGCGGGAAGTCCTTGCGTAACGGGAATCCCTGAAAGCCGTAATCGGTCAGCAAGCGGCGCAAATCCGGATGCCCGGCAAACAGAATGCCGTACATGTCGAACGCCTCACGCTCGAACCAATCGGCGCAAGGAAACAACGACACGATGGACGGCACGGCGGTTTGTTCGTCCGTCTCGATTTTCACCCGCACCCGATGATTCAGCTGCATCGACAGCAAGTGATAAACGACGTCGAACCGCTTCGCGCGCGACGGATAATCAGCGCCGCAAATGTCGATCAGCGTCGTGAACTTGCAACGCGGATCGTCGCGAAGGAACGTCAACACCGTCAGCACTTGCTCGGCGCGGACGTTGAGCGTGAGCTCACCCCGCGCCAAATTCTGCGACTCGATGGCGTTGGTCATCGACGAGGCGATGTGCGCACCCAGATCTTCAAGCGCACTCATCGCTCAATCGTCCCTTCGCGGCGGATTTTGCGCTGCAGCTGCAGCACGCCATACACGAGCGCCTCCGCCGTCGGCGGGCAGCCCGGCACATAAATGTCCACTGGCACCACGCGGTCGCATCCGCGCACAACGGCGTAGCTATAGTGATAATAGCCGCCACCATTGGCGCACGATCCCATCGAGATCACGTAACGCGGCTCCGGCATCTGGTCGTAAACCTTGCGGAGCGCCGGGGCCATTTTGTTGGTGAGCGTGCCCGCGACGATCATCACGTCGCTCTGGCGCGGTGAGGCGCGGGGCGCGAACCCAAAGCGTTCGAGATCGTAGCGCGGCATCGAAGCCTGGATCATCTCGACCGCGCAGCACGCCAGGCCGAACGTCATCCACATCAGCGAGCCCGTGCGCGCCCAAGTGATCAGATCGTCTGCAGCGGCGACCAGGAAACCCTTGTCAGCCAATTGGTTCGACAAGCCGGTGTAGAACGGATCGTCTTCCTTGACGGGAAAGCCGCCGTCGATGCCCGCGCGCGCAGGAGTGGTGATCGTCATCGGCTCATTCCCACTCCAGGGCGCCCTTCTTCCACTCGTAGATGAAGCCGACGGTCAGAACGCCGAGGAACGTCATCATCGACCAGAACGCGAATTGCGCGATCTCCGGCGCCATGCCCTTCAGCGCCACCGCCCATGGAAACAGAAACGCAACTTCGAGATCAAAAATGATGAAGAGGATCGACACCAGGTAGAAGCGCACATCGAACTTCATGCGCGCGTCGTCGAAGGCGTTGAACCCGCACTCGTAAGCGGAGACCTTTTCCTTGTCGGGATGCTTGGGCGCGAGCACCCAAGCCGCGATGATAAAGCCCGCGCCCATCACGGTCGCGATCGCGAAAAAGATGATGATCGGCAAATAGTTCAGAAGGTCGAGACCCATGCGTTCCACCTAGGCGCGTTCGCGGAGCGCCGCCAGGGCAACTGGCGCCGCAGGCGCGAAATCGGCGCGGACGCTAGTGGCGCCCGTTCGTGGTGGCAACCACCGGCCGTTAAGCCCGGAGACGTGGGTGCGTGGCCAGCGCGCGCGCCAATACCACCAAAACCTCTTTGCCTTGGTCGTTGAGACGCGAGAGCGGCTGGGTCAGCGCAGCGACGGTGTCAAATCCAGCTTCAGGGCGTTCCTTCTTGCTCCGGCCGCGTGGCATTAGGCTGGCAACCTCCACCTCAAGCGCCTCGGCCATCCGAACCAAGGTGGCGGCCGAGACGCGATTGACGCCCTTTTCGTACTTCTGGATCTGTTGAAAGGTCACGCCGATCGCCGCTGCGAGGGCTTCTTGGCTGAGGCCGAGCGCGGAACGCCGCAGACGAATCTGCACCCCGATGAGCTTGTCGATGCCGCCCGCCGCGCGAGGTTTGCTGTCTTCGGCCATGTCCCCTATCAGGGGCGCCCATACCCCATTGTCAAGGGCCTCCGTCTCTCCTGGCCATCTCTCCTCGGTTGGGGCATATAGGCCCCATGACCATCGTGGCCGATCGCATCCGTGCGCGCCTGGAGGCGCTGGAGCTGACGCCGCGCGCCGCCTCGCTCCGCGCCAACCGGCAACCCTTCGCCGTTCGCGATATCTTGTCGGGCAAAAACAGTAACCCGAAGGCCGATCTGATCCTCGATTTGGCGGCCGCGCTTGTGTGTTCGACCGACTATTTGCTCGGCTTGAGCAGCACGCCCGGCGTTGCGCCTCAGGATCTCGGCATCGATCCGCGACTGCTTGGCGTTCTCCAGCGCATCCCAAGCGCCGAGCAGAGAACCGTTCGCCGGATGCTCGAAGGCGTGGCCGAGAAATCCCGCCATGAGTTTGAGGCTGATCTGCCCAAGGCTCCGCGAAAAAGACGGGCGAAGAAGGGCAATCCCTGAGTGCGTCATCGCTTCCTTGTCGGCGCCGACATGGGCTTGCGCTCACGAGCAGACCTCTCCAGAGACGGCGTCACCGGGCGGTTAGCTCAGCGGTAGAGCGTCTCGTTTACACCGAGAGGGTCGGCGGTTCGATCCCGTCACCGCCCACGTCCAGCCGTGCTTGACCGGCGGAACGGCTTGCCCTAACCCGCTCGCTCGCGAAAACGCGGGTGTAGCTCAGTTGGTTAGAGCGCCGGCCTGTCACGCCGGAGGTCGCGGGTTCGAGCCCCGTCACTCGCGCCATTTCAGCCCTGATTGTTAGTCATCCCTGCAAAGAAGGCCTGCGTCTTCGGATCAGAGGCGGTCTCCTCGCCCGGCGCATCTTCGCAGAATTTCACCCAGGAAATCTTGGCTTCGGTCCCATACTGGATGGCAATGGGCGCAGCGCTCGGGTCGTCCAGCGAGCCGATCGTTACGTAGAAGCGCGCCTCCGGCAAATTGTAGCTGAACGAAAGCGGCGTCCCGCAATCGCGGCAGTATGCGCGCGTGGCCAAATTCGAACTGGCGAACACCGCAGGCTCGCCCTTGGTCCACGCAAAGTCACTTTTCGGCGCGCCCGCCAACGCCGCGAACAGGCCGCCGGTGGCGCGCTGGCACATGCGGCAGTGGCAGACATGAGAATTCTGCGGCGCGACATAGAGCGCATAGCGCACCGCGCCGCATTGGCAGCCGCCTATCGCATGAGGGGTGCGCGTTTCTGACATGGCTCCGATCTGGCCCCCAGCACGGCGCGATGCAACGATAACGCGATGAACATTTCAAAATCTGCCTTGGACGGCGTTCGTGTCCTCGACCTGTCGCGCGTGCTTGCAGGGCCTTGGGCGACGCAAATCCTTGGTGATCTGGGCGCTGACGTCATCAAGGTCGAAAAGCCCGGCGCGGGCGACGATACACGTTCGTGGGGGCCGCCGTTCATCACCGATGACGCCGGCGCGCCCGGCGACGCCGCCTACTTTCTCGCCGCCAACCGCAACAAACGCTCGGTAACAATCGACTTCGCGCAGCCAGAAGGCGCAGCGCTGCTAAAGCGTCTCGTTCCGCTATGCCAAGTCCTGGTGGAAAATTTTAAAGTCGGTTCGCTCGCCAAATACGGCCTCGATTATGAGAGCCTGAAGGCCATCAATCCCGCATTGGTCTATTGCTCGATCACTGGCTTTGGCCAAACCGGGCCCTACGCGCCGCGCGCCGGCTATGACTTCATGATCCAAGCCATGGGCGGCCCGATGAGCCTCACCGGCGATCCCGCCGGCGAACCAGTAAAGTCTGCGCTTCCCATCGCTGATCTCTTCACCGGCATGTACGCCGTCACCAGCATTCTCGCTGCGCTTCGTCACGCCGAGCGCACCGGCGAAGGCCAGCACCTCGATCTTTCTCTGCTCGATTGCCAAGTCGCCGTGCTCGGAAACCTTGGCGCGAATTATCATCTCACCGGCGAGACGCCGCAGCGCTTCGGCAACGCCCACGCCAGCATCGCGCCCTATCAAACGTTCCCAACCGCAGACGGCTACGTCGTCCTGGCTGTCGGCAATGACAACCAATTCCGCAAGTTCTGCGCGGCCGCCAATGTGCCGCTTGCCAATGACCCCCGCTTCTCAAGCAACGCCGCCCGCGTCGCCAACCGCATCGAGCTTGCCGACGCCATCACGGCCGTGATGACCGAACGTGCGACCAATTATTGGCTGATGCTATTGGAGGAAGCCGGCGTCCCTTGCGGGCCAATCAACACGCTCCCGCAAGTTTTCACCGACCCACAACTGATGGCGCGCGCCGCTGTCGAAACTGTGGCGCGCTCAAGCGGACAAGAAATGCGCCTCACCGCCAGCCCCATCCGGATGAGCGCGACGCCGCCGGCGCCAAGACGCGCGCCACCGGCTTTGGGCGAGGATACTGACGCGACGTTGCGGGAACTTCTCGGCGTAAGCGAACCCGAAATCGCCTCGCTGCGCGACACGGGCGTGCTCTAACCCTTCAGCGCGGGAACTCGCACTGATGTCCGATCGGTAAGCTCGGAACGATACGGTATCGCGTGCGTTGCGCCTGTGGGAATTCCCAGAGGAGAAACTCCATATGCGCATGCGTCTCTTATTGATCGCATCCGTCGCCGCATTGGGCGCCGCGGCGTGCACACAGAATGAAACGTCGGGCGCGCTCGGCGGCGCAGCGCTCGGCGGCGTGGCCGGCGCGGTGATCGGCAACAATACAGGTTCGGGCGATGCGGCCACCGGCGCAGCGATTGGCGCCGCGGTCGGCGCCGCCGGCGGCGCTTACGCCGGTTGCGTGCGCGACGGCGGCTGCGGCGCGAGTGGCGATGTGAATCGCCGTGAACATTACGACCAACGCTCCGGCCGCTATTATTTCCAAGACAGCCGGTCTGGCCGTTGGTTCTACGAAAACGGCGACCCCTACCCGTAAGGTTAGAGATCGCGGTTAAAGAGACGCGCCCGGGGCCTCGCCCTGGGCGCGTTTTTGTGTGCGCTGCAGTGAAGAGGCTTGCACCGCAGCGGCGCGTCGTGCGAACAGCGCAGCGTGGTTCGGGGTGTAGCTCAGCCTGGTAGAGCATTAGCTTTGGGAGCTAAGGGTCGCGAGTTCGAATCCCGCCGCCCCGACCAATCCTTTTTTTGCGCTGTCCTTCTTTTTGCTGTGGCAGGATGCAGTGCAGCGCCTGCGCCCCGTGTGCACGCGACCATGCAATGCATGGACGCCACGCGCCTCGATGATCAGCGCATCATTCCCGCCGGGCGGGTCGACCGCGGCGAGGTTGCCTTCCGCCCTGAAGAGCGTGTCGGAGGGCGCGGCGATGTCGCTGCCTTCTCCATCGACATACACGAGGTCACCAACCGCCAATTCGCCGCCTTCATCGCTGCGACGCACTACGTGACTGCGGCTGAGCGCAGCGATCCCGACGGCCAACGCCACGGCGCCGCCGTGTTCGATCCCAACCGCCATCAGTGGATCATCGATCGCAACGCCGATTGGCGTCATCCCCAAGGCCAAGGCTCCGCTATCGAAGGCCGCGACTTCTTCCCCGTTGTGCAAGTCGCCTACGAAGACGCTCTCGCGTACGCGCGTTGGCGCGGCCGCCGCTTGCCAACGGAGAACGAATGGGAGCGCGCCGCACGCGGCGATGCGCCGGCGCCGGCAACGCTCCACGCCGAAGCCTTTGCACCAGACGGCGCCGCCCGCGCCAACACCTGGCAAGGCGTCTTTCCCGTCATCGATCAAGGCACGGATGGCTTTGCCGGCCTTGCGCCTGTTGGCTGCTTTGCTGCTAGCCCAACCGGCCTCTACGACATGGTCGGCAACGTCTGGGAATGGACGAGCGATTGGTTCGCCTACGACGCCGCACCCGTCACCGAAGACTATGCGCGCGAACACGACCCGCAACACATCGCGGAGCGCGTGATCAAGGGTGGCTCCTATTTGTGCGCCGACAATTTCTGCTCACGTTTCCGCACGGGCTCACGCCAACCATCAGATCCAAGCGAAGGCATGTCGCACGTAGGCTTCCGAACGGTTGGCGACGTGCGCTAGTACTCGGCGGCGTTATAGGCGTTCAGCGCGCTCAACATCTCCGTCACGAGCGCCTGCTCCGCGCCGCTCAGTAGCGGATTCCAGACGTCGAAGATCAAGATCACGCGCGTCTCGTCGCTGTTGTTCCAAGCTTCATGTTCAATGGTGTCATCGAACGCCCACGCAAGGCCCATTTCCCAGGCGCGCGTGTCGGCGCCCACGCGGAAAGCGCAGTCCGGCGGCAGCACCAGCGGCAAATGCACGATCAAGCGCGTATTGGCCGAGCCCGTATGTGGCGGAATGTGCGTGCGCGGGCTCAGCACCGAGAACATCGCTGTCGGCGCATACCCTGGCATCTGCGCGAGTGGCAGGCTGTCGAGCAAGGCCGTCGTCTGCGGACAGCGCGCGCAATTGGCGGTTTGCTTTTCGCCATCGCGCCAAAGGAAATACGAGCTCCATGCCGGCGAGTGGTTCAGTTTCGCCCACTGGTTCACAGGCGCGCCCGGTGGGTATTGGATATAAGGCTCGAGCGCACCGCGCCCATCCTGTAGCGCGGCCTCCAATTCCTGCTGGATCACCGAAGTCGCGGCTTCGAGCCGCGGCAGCCATTCAAAGTGAGCGCGATCATAAAACGGGATCGCGGGGAGGCGTGGATAGTAGAGCATGGTCGGGTCTTGGTTCTGCCCGGCCATCGGCGCGACCTCCCGCGCTCGAACACCCGCCAGAATATCAAGAGCCTCGTCGAAGCGTCCGAGATCCGCGCCCGGCCAGCTGCCACGTAAATCGGCCGTCGCGCGGCGCAAATGGTCAGCGAGCGCTCTTGCATTGTCCGCGACATGAGCGTGGGCATGCTGCAGCGCGCCGCGCGCATCGGCTGGCAGCGCGTTCTCCTGCGGCGCAATCTTGATCGCCTGACGATAGGTGCGCGCTGCAAGCCTCTGCTTGCCGAGATCCTCAAGGATCGCGCCCTTCGAGAGCAGCGCCATGAAGTAGTAAGGGTCTAACGCCAGTGCGCGGCCGACAGCGTCGAGCGCGGCGCCTGGGTTGCGCAAGTGCCGATAGCAAACCGCCGCGAAAAACGGCGCCTCCGGCAGGGTTGCATCTCCGGCTTCAGACTGGAGCAGCAATGCCAGCGCACCGGCTGCGTCGCCCTCGTTCATGCGCCGCCGGCCACGCAGAAACAGCGCTCGTGGATGGTCGGGATAAGCAGCGACCAACGCGCTCCACGCGGCGAAGGCTTCCTCGCGGCGGCCGGCACGTTCGGCGCTCTCAGCGCGCGTCACGAAATCTTCGGCCGTGGCGGCGGTCATGACGCTCAGGAATAACTCAGCGCGTGGGCCGCGCCAATTGCACTCACCCGGTCGAGCGCGCCGTTAATTATCCCACCAGATGTAATCCGCATCGCGCCGCTGGGGCACGCCGAGCGGTTGATCGATGAAGATCGGCCCCTGCAGCAGCGACGGCCATTGCGGCGCATGCTGTTCTCGATCGTGCTGATCCAGCAGCGCCGTCAGCGCCCGCACGCGATCCGGTTGCGCCGCCGAAAGATCGTGATGCTCATCGGGATCGTTAGCCATGTCGAAGAGCCAGCGCCGATTGCAAGCGCCGCAATCCTGCAGCTTCCAGCCGTTCGCCAACACCACGCGATATTGGCCCGAGCGCCAGAACAAGACGTCATGGGGCGCGCCCTGCTGATGGCCCTCCACAAACGGCAGCACGTTGACGCCGTCGATCTGATCGCCTTGCGGCAAAGGCGCTTGAGCTGCAGCGGCCGCGGTCGCGAAAATATCAAAGTGGCTCACTGGCTGCCCGTAGCGCGACCCCGCGGGAATTTGCGCCGGCCAACGCATGAAGAACGGCGTGTGAATGCCGCCTTCAAAGAACGTCGCCTTCCAGCCGCGATAGGGACGGTTGATATCCGGCAAGCCGATATAGTGGGCGCCGCCGTTGTCGCTGGTGAAGATCACCAGCGTGTTGCGATCCAACCCTTCCGCCCGCAGCGCTTCAAGCAAGCGCCCGACATTGCGGTCCAGATTCCGCACCATCGCCGCATACACGCGCAGCCGGTGGTCGCGAATCTGCGACAGCGCGTTGTAGTCCTCGCGCGTCGCCTGCAGCGGCGTGTGGATGGCGTTCGGCGCGAAATACATGAAGAACGGGCGATTGCGGTTCGCGTGCACCGCACGGATCGCTTCCGTCGTCAGATAGTCCGTCATGTACGCGTTGGGATGAAACCAGGGTGAACCGTTGAACTGCACGCCGTAGGGCAGATTGGCCCAAAGGAAGCGATCGATCGGATCGAAATCCTGGCGCGAGTTCTCAACATTCGGGTCGTCGACCGGCAGATAGAGCGACGCGCCGGGCATAAAGCCCAAGCTTTCATCGAAGCCCTGCTGCTCAGGCCGCATCCCATTTTCCGCGCCCAGGTGCCACTTGCCGAATTGCAGCGTGTGATAGCCGCGCCCGCGCAACACCTCCGCGATTGTCGTCTCAGACGCCGGCACGCCCATGGTTTCCATGCGCGGCGTGTTGCGCACCTGATCCAGCATGAAGCGCGGGTGCACGAAGTTGCCGGGCTCGCTATGTGTGCCGACAATCGCCTCGAATGCGACCGGCGTCGGCGTGAACTCAAAGCCGAAGCGCGTAGGGTAGCGCCCCGTCATGATTGCCGCGCGCGACGGCGCGCACGTTGCGTTGCCCGCGTAACCGTTGGCGAAGCTCACACCCTGATGGCCGATGGAATCGATATTCGGCGTCGGCACGACACCGCCCGCAACGCCGCCGCCATTAAACGTAATGTCGTTGAAGCCCATATCGTCGGCGAGAATGAAGACGATATTCGGCGGACGCCGGTCGGCAGGGGCCGCGGCCGTGGCCGGTCCTTCAGCCCAGGTGACTTCGTGATAGGCGCCGATCGGCGTGGCGCGCAGCTTGCCGATATTGAGCATGATCTGCTCGCGCCCGAACCAGAGGCCGGCGGCCACAAGCGCCAGCACCAGAACGATCCCGCCCAGCCATCTCAGCATCGCCATCCCCCACTACGCGATGATCGCAGCGACCATTTTCTCCCAAACCCGCCGCGCGTTCTTCACCGACAATTTCTGATCCTGCCGCAGCCGCCGCCAGGTCTCGAGGCTGAGCGCCACATCGAGTGCTTCAAACTTGTCGGGATCGTCCTTGACGTCCTTCGGTAGCAAGAACTGCAGCATCTGCCGCAACAGCCGCACCACGTCTTCGTGGGCTTGTTGCAGGAATTTGGATTGTCCGCGCTGCGTATCGGCCGCCGCTTTGATCGGCATGATTTCTTCATAGAGACGGACGCGCCGCTCCATGATGCAGGCAAGCCGCTCGGCGGCGGTGTCGCCGGTGATTGGGATCGCCTTGATGTCCTCGATCCGCAGCAGCATCACCGCGTGCATTTCGCGGTAGAGACTTTCCATATCGGTGAAGAGCCGAAACACCGTCCGCCGCCCGACGCCGGCGCGATCCGCTACTTCTTCAGCGCTCGGCTGCGCCTCGCCTTCGCGCGCGAATTCAAGCATCGCATCGACAATGCGTCGCCGCGACACATCCGAGCGCAAACGCCGCCCGTCGGTGGATGGACTTTGCGGAGGCTCGCCCGCCGCCTTGCCCAAACTCGCTTTTGCCACTAGACGCCCGCCTTGCTTGTACCCGGATAAATTAGCACTATAAGTGCCATCTTCAAGCGTCTCGGGGGCCATCTTGAAGCGCAATGTCATCGGCCTTCTGGTTGTGGCCGTTCTGGTTGTAATCGGCCTCTACGTCATGCGCGGGCAGATCGCTATCGCGATCTTCCGTCAGGCCGTTGCGCACGGAATGGCGCAGAACACCATCGCGACTGCGCCCGACGGCTTGAGCGCCGCTTTCTGCGGCACCGGTTCGCCCTTGCCGGACCGTCAACGCGCCGGCCCCTGCCTCGCGGTCATTGCCGGGCATCGCTTATTTGTATTCGACGCGGGCGATGGCTCTGCCGAGACGCTGTCGCTGATGGGCCTATCGCCCGCGAACATCGAAGCGGTTTTCCTCACCCACTTCCATTCCGATCACATTGACGGGCTGGGCAATCTGGCGCTGCAGCATTGGGGACAAGGCGCCGCGACCGAACCGTTGACGCTTTACGGTGGCGAGGGCGTCGCGCGCGTGGCGGCCGGTTTCAACGAGGCCTACGCGCTCGACAGCACGTATCGGATCGCTCACCACGGTCCTGCCGTCATGCCTTCAACTGGCTTCGGCCTAGCGCCGCGCGGCTTCACCATCGCCGACGATCAAGAGAGCACCGTTCTGATCGACGACCGCGGCGTTCGCATCACCGCCTTCCGCGTAGACCACGGCCCCGTGCATCCGGCCTTCGGCTATCGCATCGACTACAAAGGCCGCAGCATTGTCGTCAGCGGCGACACCGCACCCTCACCCATTCTGCAGCACCAGGCCGCGAACGCCGATTTGCTTGTGCACGAGGGGCTTTCGCCTGAGCTCGTCGGCATCATGGAGCAGACAGCGCGCGCTCAGCATCGCGACAACCTCGCCAAGATTTTCCACGATATTCTGAACTATCACACGGCCCCTGAGCGCGCCGCCGAGATCGCCCAGGCTGCGCACGTGCGCGCGCTTGCCTTCACGCACATCATTCCACAAATGCCGATCGGCGCACTTGAGGGTCCGTTCCTCGGCAACGCGCCGCAACGCTTTCACGGCCCCATCTATGTGAGCCGCGACGGCGACATCATCACGCTCCCCGCATCTGGCGGGATGACGCGGCGAAATCTGCTCTAGTTGCCCGTGAAAATCCGGTGACGCACGCGATCGCCGGGCAAGATGCCCAGCGCGGCCGCACGGCCAGCGTTCAGCTCCAGCACGCCACGCGCCGGCCCGGCTGACGGAATGTTGTCGTCCGAGAATGGCGTCGCATTGGCGGCTATGTTGAGGATGCGCCCGTCGGACCCAATGAAAATCAGATCGAGCGGCAGGAAGGTGTTGTGCATCCAGAAACTGACGGGCTGCGGCGGATTGAAATCGAACAGCATGCCGTGATCGTCAGCCATGGAGCGGCGATACATCAGCCCCTGCTCGCGCTCGGCGTCGTTGTCGGCGATCTCAACGTGGAAGCGCTGCACTCCATTTGAGGTCTCGACCGTCAAATCTTCCATCGGCAGCGGCCCGAGATGGCCTTCCGCATCCTGATTGGCAGGCGCGTTGGGCTGCGCGCAGGCGCCCATTATCAGCAGCACGGCAAAACCCGCGGCGCGCGCGGCGGCGATCAACGACATCATGCGTCCCCTAAACTGGGGCGGTTTCTAGCAGGGGAAAGTGGCAGGCCCTAGGGGAGTCGAACCCCTCTTTTCAGGTTGAAAACCTGACGTCCTAACCGATAGACGAAGGGCCCACGGGAACCGCTTGGTTTCGCGGGAGACGGCCATATAGAGGCGCCCGGCCAGAGGTGCAAGCCGCGCCACTCTACCCCGCATAAGTCGGCGCTTTGGCCGCGCTCGGCGCGGTTTCGACCAATGCCGCGGCCAAGTCCGCCAGATACGTCGCCGCGAACTCACGATGCGCCGGCGACAGCATCACGTGCAGCGCGCGCGGCTCCGTCAGCCCAGCTGTCACCCACCCGCGCTGATACATCTTGCCCAGCAGCGATAGGCAATCCGCCTCATCGTGCGTGAACGCCGCGAGCCCCAGTTGGGGCGCGCCCAGAACGCGGAACCCGAGCGCACGCACGCCCGCCTCGATCTTCTCGCGCGCATCCGTCACCGCCCGTTGCTTTGCCTTGTAGCCCTCAACACCCAAAAACTGAATCACGGCCCAAGCCGCCGCAATCGAACCACCCGGCCGCGTCCCAGCCAGCGTCGGCGTGTGCATGCGTCCGAGCGGCCACGGCCCGGCATCGAATGGCATGAAGGCCTTCAGCGCTTCACTCCTGAAAAACACCGTCGATGCGCCTTTGCTGGCGTATCCGTATTTGTGCAGATCCGCCGAGATCGATGAAACGCCCGGCACGGCAAAATCGAACGCCGGCAAATCCGCGCCGTTCATCCGCACGAACGGCGCTATATAGCCGCCTACGCACGCATCCACGTGCAGCCACACGCCGCGCGCTTCTGCGAGCTTTCCCAACGCTTCTATCGGATCGATCAGCCCGAACGGAAAGCACGGCGCCGATCCGACCAGCATGATCGTGCTGTCATCAATCGCAGCGGCCATCGCATCGACATCGGCGAGAAAGTCCTTCACCGGAATGCGCCGCATTTCGATGTCCATCATCGTGCAGGCTTTGTCGAAAGCGGGATGCACCGAGAACGGCGCCACCAGATTGAGCGGGCCCCTCACGCCACGCTTCTCACGCGCAAAGTCTCGCGCCGCCTTCACGGCCATCGTGATCGAATCCGTCCCGCCGCTTGTCATGGCGCCGGCTGCGCCCTCAGGCGCGTTCAGCAGCGCCAAGCCGAACGCCACCACCTCGCGCTCCATTTGCGCGATGCTTGGAAACGCCGCCGGCCCCAAGCCATTCTCTTCCGAGAACATGGCGTACGCGGCCTTCTTCACGCGCTCGACGTCTTCGCCGGCGTTGAAGATGTACATGGTGGTTTTGCCGTCGCGCCATTTCACGTCGCCGGCGCCGAGTGCGCGCATGCGCGCTTCCAGCTCCGGCCAGGGCGTGCCCTTTTGTGGAAGGTCGGTCATGGCCGCGACCCAAGCACGGGGCCCGCAGCCAGACAACCGGGCGAGACTTAGTAAGTCGCGTTGGTCGCCGCAGCGGCGAAGCCTTCAACCAGAAACGCGATGAACTTGGTCCACATGGCCGTCTTTCCTCCGAGGAAGAAACTAGCCAAGCCCGCGCCGGGCGGATGTGACCACGGTCTCAGCCCGCGGGCGCCAAATCCACGATCTCAACTTCGGTGGAAACATTGCCGTTCCACTCATTGCGCTTCACGCGGACGGCGGCGTGATATGCGCCCTCCCGCTTCAGCAGCGCCTCGCCGATTGGGCTCTTCATGGCGCGGAAGGCGATGCCGCTGATGCGCGCGCCACGCGCGTCTTCCAGCGTGAAACGCACGTGCTCGTCCTTCACCAATTTGGAAAAGCTCACGCGCACGTCCGGCAGTGCAAACAGCGGCTCGTGGTGGCCCTGCCCGTAAGGACCAATGCGGTCGAGCGCGTCGAGCAGATTGAGGTCGAGCGCGCCCACGCCCGCAATGGCATCCACCGACAGCGCCCGTGCTTCGCCCGCCGCGTTAGCGATCTCATCCTTCAACGCTTCCGACAGAAAATCCTTCAGCGCCTCGACCTTGTCCCACTCCACCGTCAGCCCAGCCGCCGCCGCATGGCCGCCGCCATTGATGAGCAACCCTGCTTGCTTTGCCGCTGCCACCGCTGCGCCGAGATTAACGCCTGGTGTCGAACGCCCCGAACCCTTCGCGGGTTCGTCCTCACTCGTGCCGCCGAGCACGATGGTCGGCTTCATCACCCGGTCCTTCAGACGGCCCGCGGCAATACCGATCACGCCAGGATGCCAGCGGTGCGAGCCCACGATGACGACGTTGCGCTTCTCGGCTTCCGCCAACGCCTCCGTCTCGGCATCCGCAAGCATTTCCGCTTCGCGCGCCCGCCGCTCCTGATTGAGCGCTTCCAGTGTCGCCGCCAACTCGCGCGCTTCTTCCGGATCTTCCGTCGACAGCAACTTCGTCGCCAACGAAGCATCGCCCACGCGTCCGCCCGCATTGATGCGCGGCCCGAGGATGAAGCCAAAATCGTAGACGCTTGCGCCGCCTTTGCGCCCCGCGCTCTCGGCCAGCGCGACCAAGCCGATATTCTTGCCATTGCGCAGAATTTTCAGACCCTGCGAAACAATCGCGCGGTTGAAGCCGGTCAACGGCGCCACATCACACACCGTGCCGATCGCGGCGAGATCGAGCATCTGGATCAAGTCAGGCAAATTGTTCGACCCGATCGAACCGCGCTTGCGCGCCTCGCGGTTCACCGCAGCAAGCGCCACCAACACGACGCCCGCCGCGGTGAGATGACCTTGCCCCGAGCGATCGTCCAAACGGTTTGGATTCACCACTGCCGCTGCCTTCGGCGGCGGGCCGCCCATCAAATGATGGTCCAGCACAATCACGTCGAGACCAAGCTCAGCGGCTGCGTTCAACGGTCCTTCTGCTGCTGCGCCGCAGTCGACGGTAATGACGAGTTCCACGCCATCAGCCTTCAGCCGCTCGAACGCCAGCGCCGACGGCCCGTACCCTTCCTTCATCCGATCCGGCACGTAGATTTTCAGCTCGCGCCCGCGCGCCCGGAAATAGCGCACGAGCTGCGCCGCCGAAGACCCGCCGTCGACGTCATAGTCCGCCAGCACGGCAGCAGGCTTGCCGGAGACGATTGCGTCTTCGATGAGCGACGCCGCCACGTCCATGTCAGCAAAGCTCGACGGATCCGGGAACAGCGCTTTCAGCGTGGGATCGAGAAACGTCCGCGCCGACTCAAGCGGCACGCCGCGCGCCGCCATGAGTCGCGCTGCAATCTCCGGCAAGGCGAATTGGCGGCGAAAAGCTTCAACTAAATTCAGTTCCGCTTCGCGCGTTCGCCAGCGACGACCCGTGAGCGAACGCTCTACACCGAGGAACGCGCGCTCAGCGCCACCATCCGAAATCTTCGCCGCCGCAGCACTCATCCCCCTGTCCTAGCCCGATTCTTACTGGACTGTTTCGGAAGAGTTGCGTCGCATTAACCGACGTAAATTGGCCAAAATCACACACGATGCGGGAAGTCGACAGACGGCCTTCCACCCACGTGTGTTCAGCGTCGACGGTCCTGCCATTTGGTGCAGATTAGTAAATCTTTGCTGCTAAGGCTGGTGCATGCGGAAAGTCATCGCCTGGGTGGGACTAGCTTTCGCGGCCGTAACAATCGCGACCTGGTCAGCCCCTGAAACTGTGGACGCCCGGACAACGCACCACACGGCGCGCTCGGCGCATCACCGCGCCAGCCATCGCCGTCACCGCCACCATCGCCGCCATCTGCTCCCCGTTTCGGCGAATGCGCCAACGGCCGAGATCGTGTTCGACGCCGACAGCGGGCGTGTGTACGCAATCGCCAACGCCGATCAGCGCGTCTACCCAGCGTCGCTTACCAAGATGATGACGCTCTATTTGACCTTCCGCGCGCTGCAGGAAGGTTGGCTCCATCTCAACGACACGATGACCGTGTCGGCCTACGCAGCGTCCGCGTCGCCCACCAAGCTCAACCTCTATGCTGGCCAGTTCGTCACCGTTGACGATCTCATCCGCGGCTGCGTGACGGAATCCGCCAACGACGCCGCGCGCGTGCTCGCAGAAAATCTCGACGCCCGCTTCGGCCGCAATCTACAACAATTGCTCCGCACCGATATCGCCGCGCAACAGGCGGAAGACGCCGCCGACGCCGCAAGCGATCCCCCGACCGCTCAGGAAGCCGCCGAGCGCGCTGGCGAGATCAACGAAATGCACGCCATCGCATCGAGCGTGATGGCCGACGGAAGCGAGTATGACTTCGCGCGCCTCATGACGTTGCAAGCCCGCGTGCTCGGCATGCAAGACACTGTCTACCGCAACGCGTCAGGTCTGCCGGATATGGAGCAGGTTTCCACTGCGCCCGATTACGCGATGCTTGCCTACGCGCTGATCCACATGCCGATTCAGTACTACTCGTACTTCAGCGTGCAGCACTTCGACTTTAACGGCACGGATCACCGCAACCACAATCTGAGCTTCCTCACCAGCTACGAAGGCGCTGACGGCATCAAGACGGGCTACACGCAAAGCGGCGGCTTCAACGTCGTCGACACGGCGCGCCGCGGCAATCGCCGCCTGGTCGCCGTGGTGATGGGCCGGCAGTCACGTGTCGGACGCGATGAAGACGTGCGCGTGCTGCTCGACTACGCCTTTAATCAGACCGGCACGGTGACTGCGGTGTCGTCGGTGCTCGTCCAGGACGACAGCATCCGCATCGGCAGCACGCTGGATTTTCCGACGCTGCAAACAACTGGCGTCCGCCGCGTCGCGCCGCAGCTGCCTGATATGGTCGCACCGGACGCACCAGCGGTCACGCCAACGAATAGCAACCGGTCCCCGCGCCGCGCGGGCGCGCTTAGCTCGACCCTTCGCTAATACACTAAGGCGCCGGCTCAGCGGCGGGTGTTGCGTTTCTCAGCATATAGCGGGCGATTTCTGCCTCTTGCTGCGGTGCATTCCGCGCTGCACGGGTCATGTGATAGAGCCCTTGCAGGTAGCTTATATCCCACGATGTCATGCCGCTCATCGGCTCATTGCTTGAGAAGAGATTGAGGATCGAAGGATAGGACGCCGTGTCAGTGTCCGGCGACAACTGAGCAAGCGTCACCATCGCCAGGTAATCCGCCAGCGCATCGAAACGCCGTCCCGCAGCTTGGCGGGCGTCGACCAAAATAACCACCCGGCTGAAATCAAGCCGCGTAGTGCGGTGAAGTCTTGAGGGGCTGAATACGCGTATCTGAGGCCGAGCCTCTGAGGAATTGGCGCTCACGCGCTTGATGTTGAAGCCATCCGCGGTGACCGTTTGCGTAACATGCCACCAACGCACGGGCCGGGTTGTAGACTCGAACGCCGCCAAATCTTCGCCAGTGCGTGTGTGCGTGTTGTAGTCGGGGTTCGTCCCCAAAACGCGCCCGAACTCAGTCCTCAGCACATGCGCGACTCTCGATGGGTCGGGCGTGACAATGATCATGACGTCAGCCCGGCAGCCCGGTCCATCAACCCTCAACCCAACGGCATGCGCACGCAGCGCAATCCTATCGACAACAAACTGATCGTGCTCTCGATCGGTGAAGCCGGCGACACTCGGGCAGATGTGGCGATTCCATCGCGACATCTGGTTCTCGTCCCAAGCTGGAGACGAGACTTGGCCGACAAAATCACGAAGTGCGGCGAGCCGCTCGCCAGTGACGACAATGGTGTCATCGTCCGCCGCTCGCACATCTTGCGCCGAGGCCAACGACACCGCCGCCAGAGCGAGGAATGCAAACACTCTACGATTTGCCACGAGCGCCTCCCAATCAGAACGCTCCGCGTAGGCGGCGCTCTGCAGCGGGAAGGAGCAAGCGCAGCTCGACGTTCATCCGTCGCTGGTCGCTGCCCTATGTACGTTCAGCGCAATTCCGCAACCGCGGCCGATCACATGAGCGTGAGCGCGCACATGCCTTCGTCGCAACTCAGACCGGCTGCTTTACCCGCAGCTCGCTCACCGTGCGCGTCGATGAGTTCAGCACCAATGTGTGCGTTTCGGCGACGCCGCCGCTGACCCTTACGCCGCTCAGCAACGACCCATTGGTGACGCCCGTCGCCAAGAAGATCGCGTCCTTCGACACGAGTTCATTGAGGGCATAGCGCCGCTTGAAATCGGTGACCCCTGTCCGCTCCGCGCGCGCCTTCTCATCATCGTTGCGGAACACCAGCCGCCCCTGAAATTGTCCGCCGACGCACTTCAGCGCTGCCGCCGCCAATACACCCTCCGGCGCGCCGCCCTGGCCGACATACATGTCGATTCCCGTTTCCGGCTTGGTGCAATTGATGACGCCAGCCACATCGCCGTCGGTGATCAGGTAAACCCGGCAACCTGCCTTGCGCAGCGCCGAGATGATCTCCGCATGGCGCGGCCGATCGAGCACGCACACGCCGATGTCTTCCACCTTCACGCCCTTGGCTTTCGCCAGCGCCTTGGCGTTCACATCCGCCGGCGCATCGAGATCGACAACATCCGCAGAATACCCCGGCCCCACAGCCAACTTATCCATGTACGTATCCGGCGCATGCAGCATGCCGCCGCGCGGCGAGAACGCGATCACCGCCAGCGCATTGGCCATCGCCTTTGCCGTCAGCGTCGTGCCTTCAAGCGGATCGAGCGCGATGTCGATCGCCTCACCCGAGCCCGTGCCAACTTCTTCACCGATGTACAGCATCGGCGCCTCATCGCGTTCGCCTTCGCCAATGACGATGCGACCCTTCATCGGCATCGCATTGAGCGCCGTGCGCATGGCGTCGACCGCGGCTTGATCGGCCGCCTTCTCGTCGCCGCGTCCGGCCAGCTTGAACGATGCGATCGCAGCCGCAATCGGCACCCGCGCCGCTGCAAAGGCAAATTCGTCGCTAATGCTCATGGGATGCTCCAAACGCGAAGGCGCCGCTTTCCGTCGCCGCTGCGCTTACGTCAAGGATTAATGCCCTTCGTGGACGAGCCGCGTGCGCTCCAATTCGGCGCGCGCGTCATTCAGGAAGATGTTCGGATCTTCCGCCGGCGTCCAAACTGAACGCGGGTCCGCGCGCACCTCGGCTTTGGCGGCGTCGAGATCGGCCTGCACCTCGGCCCAGTGCGCCGGATCGAGCGTCAGGTTCACAGTGCGTGGCACGCTCTGAAATGTCGGGTAGGAGCTTTCGATGGTGCGCTCGCGCTGGCGGTACCATTCCGGCGCGTTCGCCGGCGTGCTCGCGCAGCCGACCACCGCCATGCATCCCGCCAAAACCACTAAAGAGCGCATGCTCCCCCCACCGGAAACGTACGATTCCGTCCCCCAGACCCTAGCTATAACGAGAGGCGCTTTGCACCGCCACACGAAGCGGCATTACAATCTCGCCCAGGGAGAGAGAAATGACGGAAGCCGATGGCGGACCTCAGGAAAAAGCCGCGCCGGCCCCTGCCGCCAAGCGCCCGCGCAAGCGCGCTGCGCCTAGGGCCAAGGCCGCTGAACCTGCTCCCGCCACCGCGCCTCAACCGTCCGCCAAGCCCGCTCCTGTGCCCGCGCCCGCTCTGAACGAGGTTGTCCTCGAACAGACCGCCGAAAGCCTCGCCGCACTCTCCGCCAATCTCACCCAGGCGATGACGCGCGCCAACCAAGTCTTCTCCACCGCCTTCCTCGAGCAAGCCCGCCCCGGCGCCAACTGGCAGCCCGATCCACTCGGCGTGCAACCGGCGCTCAACGAAGTCTGGGCCAATCTCGCTCAGCAACCCGAAACGCTTCGCGAAGCCCACGCCAAACTTTGGGAGCGCTACGCCGACATCTGGCAAAAGCACGCCGCCTACATGCTCACCGGCAAAGCGACCGACGACGAGCCCGCGCGCGATAAGCGGTTCAAAGACCCCGAGTGGCGTTCCAATCCCGCCTTCTCGATGCTGCGGGAATCCTATCTCGCCACCGCCGGCTTCATCACCGATCTCGTGGAGAAAGCTGAAGGCATCGACGAAGCCACCAAGCGCAAAGCAGCTTTTTTCATCAAGCAAGCCGTCGACGCGGCCTCGCCCTCGAACTTCCTCGTCACCAATCCCTCAGCTTTGCGCGCGCTGTTGCAGAGCAAAGGCGAGAGCCTCGTCAAAGGCATCAATAATCTCGCGGAAGACATGAAGCGCGGCCACGGCGCGCTCGCCATTTCGCAGACCGATCTCAGCGCCTACAAAGTCGGCGAAAACATCGCCACCGCGCCGGGCAAGGTCATCTTCCGCAATCGCGTCTTTGAACTGATCCAGTATTCGCCGTCGACCGAAACGGTGCACGAAACGCCGCTGCTCATCTTCCCGCCGTGGATCAACAAATTCTATATCCTCGATCTGCAGCCCAAGAATTCGATGATCCGTTGGCTCGCCAAACAGGGCTACACGGTTTTCCTGGTGTCTTGGGTCAATCCCGACGCCAGCATGAACACGGTGTCGTTCGAGGATTACATGCGCGAAGGCGTCTACGCCGCCGTGCAAGCCGTGCAGGACGCCACCGGCGCGGAGCACGTCAACACGGTCGGCTATTGCGTCGGCGGCACGCTGCTCGCCTCCACGCTCGCGCACATGGCCAAGACCGGCGATGACCGCATCTCCAGCGCCACGTTCTTTGCGGCGCAAGCCGACTTCAAATGCGCCGGCGACCTTCTCGTCTTCGCTGACGAAGCCGGTATTCAATACCTCGCCGACAAGATGGAAGCCGAAGGCGGCGTGCTCGACGCGCAAACCATGGCCGACACCTTCAACGCGCTCCGTTCCAACGATCTCATCTGGAATTACGTCGTCGACAATTACTATATCGGCAAACAGCCGCCGCCGTTCGATCTGCTCTTTTGGAACGCCGACCAAACCCGCATGCCGGCAGCCTTGCATCTCTACTATCTGCGCAACTTCTATCGCGACAACGCGCTCAGCGAAGGCAATCTCTCGCTGCTTGGCGAAAAGGTCTCACTCGCCGACGTGAAAATTCCCATCTTCATGCAATCTTCGAAGGAAGATCACATCGCGCCGGCCGCCAGCGTCTATCGCACCGCTGAAGCTTTCGGCGGCCCCGTCGAATTCATGATGGCGGGCTCCGGCCATATCGCCGGCGTCATCAATCACCCCGACGCGCACAAATATCAGTATTGGACCAACCCCAATCTCAAAGGCGGCGTCCAAGACTGGCTCGCCTTCGCCCAAGAACACCCCGGCTCCTGGTGGCCCCATTGGGATCAGTGGCTAAAAAAACTCTCCGGCGCAGACGTGCCCGCGCGCGACCCCAGCCAAGGCAATCTCAAACCGCTCGCCGACGCGCCAGGTGAGTACGTGAAAGTACGTTCGAACGAGGCGTAAACCTCAGCCGCGTACCCATCGCCGCGCGCCGTGCGCCACGTCAATGGGCGCGACGTCCGGGAACGGCGAGACGCAGCTGACATTGATTTCGCAGAGCACATAAGCGCTTCGGCCGGATGACGGCCGTCGGCGGATAAGAAAATCCGCATCCCACAATGCCGGCAACGCACACGCTTCCAACCCGAGCAAACGCTTCATCCCGGGAATCCAATCCTTGTGCATGCTCTCGCGCAAGTCAGCGAACGCTGGATCATCCGACACGAACATGGCCTTGGCGCCATTCATGGAAAACGCCGAGCGCGGCGCCGCGGCGCACGGCAGTTGCCGCGCAAACCCAATGATCCGATCGAAACTCACATAGCAGCGCACCATGCCCTGCGCCGCCGCTTGGAATTCTTGGTCGAGCAAGCGTCCGCCGTTTTCGAACGCGGTTGCAGCGCGATTCATCAACTCAGTGAGCGACATCTCTTCGATGCGATCATCCGATGCGAATTGCACGCACACGCCTTCCGGCGCCGCCGTCACCTTCATCACGCCCTGTCCGTCATTGCCCCGCCACGGCTTCAGCACGCGCGGGCCACTGTTCAGCTGTACAGGAAAGCGCGCCTCGAACTCGGCGCGCGAATCGTACCGCTCCGTATCCGAGCCCCAACCCAGATCGCGCGTCGTGAACAGCACATCCTTCGTACCCATCTTAGCGATCACGTCAGGATGGGCGCTTACCCAGGCGCCACGCGCCGAAGCTTCACGCAGGAGCGCGTCAACCACCGACCGATCACGTCCGTCTGCGATCGGATTGATCCACACGAGCACGCCCACGCAGTCGCGCAAGGCTTCTCGCGCCGCTTCCGCTTGCTCTTCGAAGAAAACAATCGGCTTCGGCTCGAAGTGAGCGGCGCGAAGCGCATCGAGCATTGGCCGCAGCCGCTGTTCGTATCGCGTCGGCGTGCTGGGCGAACGCCAGTCGCCGCGCCACATCACTGCAATTTTGGTTGATCCGCCCATAACTTGCTCCTCCCACGCAGGGGATGAGCGGCGCTTGGACGACGGGCGTCTTCAACCGGGCGTCCGCATTTGCCCGATAAGCGCTTCTACGCCTGGACTGAGCGACGCGCAAATCGCATCACGCCGCGAAGCGCACAATCCTGCGGATGTTTCCAGTGACGGGGCTCGCCTGAAATCTTCCGTCCTGCGCCGTCAGCGTCACCGGAATGCCGCCGCGCCCGGGCTTCAAAGTAATGCGCACTCTCTGTTCGATGCGCGCGTTCGCGACAAGTTGCAGCCGATAACGCCGCACGATTTGTCCGACCGCGATGCGAAGGAAGTTGGTCGCAAACCAGCTGCCGATGCAGGTTCGCGGCCCGGCGCTGAATGCGAGGTACTCGAATTGTCCCGGGTCGATGCGCGCCCAGCGCTCCGGCACGAAGCGGTCCGCTTGCGGATAAATCTCCGGCTCGCGATTGGTCAGAAACGCGCTGAGCACCACGTACGACCCAGCCTCGACATCGCAATCGACCAAATCGGCGTCACGACTCAAACGCCGCGTTTGCGTCGGCACGCTCGGCAACAAACGCATGCTCTCCCGCACGACAGCGTCGAGCCATTTGCATTCCAGCAACCGCTCCGGCGCGTCATCCGGCAAAGCTTGCAACTCCTGCAGCAACGCGGCGTTCGCCGCCGGATGCTGCGCCAGCAAGAACAGCGTCCAGGCCAAGGCCGTCTGCGTAGTCTCGTAGGCCGCACCGAACAAAGTCGGCAATTGGTGCAGTACGGCCGCCTCGCCGCCGTTCGCGCCTGTTGGATCGGGATTGCTGGCAAGCAAACAAAGCAGATTGTCCGCGCGCCCCGCGCCGGCTTCCTTGCGCGCCCACGCCAACAATCCCGCCTCAACCTTCTCCGCGTGCCGAAGCACGCGCGCATACGGCAGCCCCGGCCAGTTGCGTGGCAGCCCCCGCACAAACGGCGAGGCTTCCATCTCAACGTGTTCGTCGATCAATCGCGCGGCCGCGAGCATCTCTTCGCTGCAGCCTGCCTCTGCACGTGGAAACAAAGTCTCGAGCGCCGCGTCCATCACGATCGACTTACACAAGGCAAACAAATCGGCCGGCTGGTTCTGCGGCCACGCCTCGATCTCCCGATTGACGATCGTCGCCAGTTTGCCGGTGAGTTGGTCGACCGCGTTGCGCCGAAGCGGCGGCTGCAATACGCGCCGATAGTGCGCATGCGTGGGGCCGGACGGCCCCAACAATCCATTGGCGATCCGCCGCTGCGCCGAACCTTGTGGCCCGTTCAACATCACGCCGACGGACTGAAACGTCTCCGGATCGCCGAGAACGCGCTTGTTGTATCGCGCGCCCGATGCAAGCACATAACGCCGCGCCTTCTTACCGCCCTGAACGCAAATCTCCGCAAGCTGACCGTGGCTTGCGCGGAGGCGCATCATCTCGCCCAATGGATCGAATCCGAAGCGGGCGATGGTCGCCAACGCAGAGATATCGCTGACGCGCGCAAGGCTGCGTGGCGGCGACTCTGAGACAATCGTGGCAACTGACACGCGTGCACTCGGTCCAAATCAATGGACGCGCCACCAAAGGATGGCGCGCGACGCGCTGGCGATCGTCAATGCCCCCGCATCAAAGGATCGCAACATTTGTTACAGTCGAGCGCGCCGTGGGCAAGCCGATTGCTGTCAATTGCCCACGGTAAGCGCCGCTACGGACAACGCTAGCGACCGATTTCGGTATCGCCTTCGTCCTCGAGCGCGGGTGCGAGCGCGCCCGGCGTCGCCGTCTTTTGCTCTGGACCCAGTTCGCCTTCCCATTTCGCCACCACCGCGGTCGCCACCGAGTTGCCGACAACATTGGTGGCGCTGCGGCCCATGTCCAGAAAGTGATCGACGCCAAGAATGAGCAGCAGCCCTGCCTCCGGCATGCCGAATTGCGTCAGCGTCGCTGCAATGACCACGAGCGATGCACGCGGCACGCCGGCCATGCCCTTCGACGTCACCATCAACAGCAGCAACATCGAAATCTGCTGCACGGCGCTCAGTTCAATGCCGTAGACTTGCGCGATGAAAATCACCGCAAAGGTGCAATACATCATCGAGCCGTCGAGATTGAACGAATAGCCGAGCGGCAGCACGAAACCGGCGATGCGACGGGAAATCCCAAAGCGCTGCAGCTCTTCGAAAGTGCGTGGGTAGGCCGCTTCCGAGCTGGCCGTGGAAAACGCCAACAAAGTCGGTTCGCGAACCATGCCTATCAATCGCAAGATCCGCGGTCCCACGAACACGAAACCCGCCGCGATCAGCACCAACCAAAGCACCAACAGCGCCAAATAGAAGCCGCCGATAAAGCGGCCATAGGTGACGAGAATATCCAGCCCGTTCTCAGTCACCGTCGCCGCGATTGCCGCAAACACCGCCAATGGCGCAAAGTTCATCACATAGCCCGTGACCTTCAGCATCACGTGCGAAACGCGCTCGGCCAGATCGACCACCGGCCGGCCTTGTTCACCGAGCGCGGCCAAGCCGACGCCGAAGAACACCGAGAAAATCACGATCTGCAGGATCGAATTCGTCGCCATCGCGTCGAAGATCGAGGTCGGCACGAGGTGGGTGACGAAGTCGTTGAGGTTGAGCGCTGATGCTTGCGGAGCGTTGCCGCTCTCCGGGATCGGCAAATGCAAGCCAACGCCAGGCTGCAACACATGCACGAGCCCCAAGCCCAGCAGCAGCGAGAAGATCGACGCAGTCACGAACCATAACAGCGTTCGCACCCCAACGCGGCCGAGCGATCCCGTGCCGCCCATATGCGCGATGCCCACCACCAGCGTTGACAGCACCAAAGGTGCAATAATCATCTTGATCAACCGCAGGAAAATGTCGGTGATCAGTTTGAAGTTGGCCGCAATCGCGGGCCAACTGGCCGATGGCTGCTGCTGGTGCAGCACATAACCAACCGCGACGCCGGCAATCATGGCGGCGAGAACGAAAAGTGTGAGAAATCTCTGCATGCCGCCCGCTTAGCGGCTCGCCGTTCCGCGCAAAAGCAAAATCGGCGTGAGACGGCGGCTTGATTTCGGCGCGCCCGCCCCGCAGACAACGCGCCGGAAGGTGGACGTCATGAATGTGCTGCGCGCAGCAATCGGCATTCTGGGCCTAGCGTTGCTCGGCTTGGTCGTTTGGGCGGCCTTGTCGATGCAGGATTTGCACGGCTCCTTCACCGATCAATTGGCGGTGATGACGACTTTGCCCTGGGGCGTTGCGAGCCTCGTCGATCTCTACATCGGGTTTTTGCTGTTCGCGGTGCTGGTGTTCTTGACGGAGCGTTCATGGCTCGTCGCCGCGTTGTGGGCAGTGCCGGTGTTTTTCATCGGCAACATCTGGGCTGCACTTTGGTTCGTGATCCGCTTGCCGCACTTGGCCAAGCAATTGTCTAAGCCCGATTGGCCAACGTCGTAAAAAGTCCGCGCAAGACATCCGCAAGCGCCCGCGCCTCTGCTTCGCGCTGACCGCCCGCGCGCCACGCAACCCCGATGGAGCGCCCAATCACCGGATCTGCGAACGGCCGGATCGAGACTTTGGCGCCCGCCGCCGCGCCGGCTTCGGCTGCAAGCTTTGGCAGCAACGTCACGCCCATGCCGCCGGCCACCATGTGCACCAAGGTATGCAGGCTCGTCGCACCCGCATCAGCGCTGTTGCGCCCCGGCGCCAAGTTGCACACCGAGAGCGCGTGATCGCGAAGGCAATGCCCATCATCGAGCAACAGCACATCTTCCTGCTTCAAATGCTCGGGCGAGAGATCGTTGAGCTTGGTCAGCGGATGGCCCTCGGGCGCCAAAAACAGAAACTCGTCTTCCGCCACAGTCGCCGTCGCGATGCCTTGCGCGGTGTAGGGCAGCGCGATCAATGCCGCGTCCAACGTGCGCGCCCGCAATGCGTCGACCAACCGCGCGGTGAGATCCTCGCGCAACTTCAGCCGCAGCTCCGGATACTTCCGCTTCAATAGCGGCAGCGCTCGCGGCAACAAGAACGGCGCAATCGTCGGAATGGCGCCCAGCCGAAACGTGCCCGCGAACGGTTTGCCGGCGGCGTGCACTGCGCGCACCAATTCCTCGACCTCGCTCAACGCACGCGACGCGCGTTCAGCCGCCTCTTCGCCCGCTGGCGTCAGCACAGCCCCAGTGCGGCCGCGCTCAACCAACGTCGCGCCGAGCGCCGTCTCCAATTCCTTGATCCCCGCTGACAATGTCGGCTGCGTCACGCCCACCGCTTCGGCCGCGGCGACAAAGCTTTTCTCCGCCCGTAACGCAGTCAAAAACTGGAGCTGGCGCAGCGTTGGGATCGAAGAGGCGGGGAGCTTTGAGTCCATAGGCACTATCTATGCGTCGGACGCCATGTATCAATTTTCTTTTGGCGCGAGCAAGCGGTAACTACCGGAACGCACCCCTTCCAAGGGCGTTCAACACGGACCCTATCGCCGCCTCAGGGCGGTGTAGCGCCCCGCAGCGTCATTGAACCCTCCCCCCGCGATGACGCATTCCCCTCCCTCTGGGAGGGGGCGGGGACAGGTCTCTCAAAAAACCTAGGCCGCCGCGCGTACGGCCACAGTGCGCTCAATGCGCATCGGCACGCGCACAACGAACGTCGAGCCGGATCCAACTTCGCTCGTGACGCTCACTTCACCACCCAAAGCGTGCGCCATGCGCTGCGCGATGGAGAGGCCAAGGCCCATGCCGCCCTTGGCGCGCGTCGATGTGGAGTCGATTTGCGTGAACGGTTGAAACACCTTCGCGAGATCATCGCCAGCGATGCCAATGCCGGTATCGGACACCGAGATCGCCAGCCATTCGCGTCCATCGCCGAACACGCAATCGGCGTTGACCGCAATCAAACCGTCATCCGTGAACTTCACAGCGTTGGAAATCACCGCGCTAACGCATACGCCGAGCTTGCTGGTGTCGGTGTACGCACGCGCCGCGTCGCTCGCGACGCGCACCGAAATCCGATTGCCAGCCTCGCGCGCTTCGTCCTGCACGATCGCGACGCTCTCTTCGACCAACTTGCGCACGTCCACATCGGCCGGCGACAGGCCGTCTTTGCCCGCGTCAATGCTCGACATATTGAGAATTTGATCGATCAAGCCAAGCAAGTGCCGCGCAGAGCCCGTGATGCGGGAGGCATCATCCGCCAATTCCTTGCGACCCTCGGCGGCCATGTCTTCCTGGATGATTTCGGAATAGCCGATCACCGCATTGAGCGGCGTGCGCAATTCGTGCGTCATCACCGCTAAGAACTCAGACTTGGCGCGATTGGCCTCTTCAGCTTCCAATTGGCGCGTCTCGGCATCGATCTGACGTTCTTTCGCTTCGCGGTTCGCGGCGCGAAGCCCTGTCACCATGCGCCCGTTATAGAGTGCCGCACGAACCACGAAGGCAAGGAAGCCCGCAACGCCGCACGCAGCGCCCGCCGCGCCGTAAAGCGCGTTGTGTACGCCTTGCTCGAAAGGAAGGAACGGCATCACCAGCAAGCAGATGGCCGCTGGCGCCGCGGTCACCAGCATGAACACCGGCGCTTGAAACAGAAACAGCATGACGCTGACCAGAGAACTCGCCGCCATCAGCACGGCCAGGACGCGGCCAGGCCCACCGCCTGCCGACGCCAAATAAAGCGTCATGGCCGCGAACACGATCACGCTGAAAGCGCAGCCCCACATGAACAGGGCGCCAGAGCTGTTGCGGGTCTTGCCGCGCGATTCCAGGTACGAATGACCAAGCATGGCGTCGAACCCCGTCGACAGCATGACCGCCAAGAACCAACCGAAACCCGCGGCGTAGGATTCCAACACGAACGAAGCGCCCAGTGCGAACAGCGTTCCGATCCCCATCCGCCAGCGCAGGCTCGACACATGCGCCCTGGCCGCAGCCAACATCGAAGGATCTTGAAACTTGAACACGCGCAGCTCCGCCCTGTGGAACCTGATACCCGGCTGTGCTTGCGTTTGGATTAACCGATGCCTGCTAGAGGCTGCAGGGCGTCAAAAATGATGGACCATTTCGCTTCCGATGCGAGCATTGCGGGATGACTGATTTCGATGTCGTCATTGTCGGCGCGGGCGCCGTCGGGCTCGCTTGCGGCTACGCCCTCGCCAAGCGCGGCAAGAGTGTTGCGGTGCTCGAACGGGAAAGCGTTATCGGATCCGGCATTTCGGCCCGCAATTCGGAAGTCATTCACGCCGGGCTTCACTATCCCACCGGCTCGCTCAAAGCGCGCCTGTGCGTCGCTGGCCGCCACGCGCTCTACGCTTTCCTGAAAAGCCACAACGTCGCCCATCAACGCTGCGGCAAACTCATCGTCGCCACCGAGGACAGTGAGATTCCGGCGCTCGAACGGCTGAAGCAACAGGCGGAAATCAATGGCGTCGAAGGCATTCGCTGGCTCACCGGCGCGGACGCGCGCGCCCTTGAGCCGCAACTGAATGCAGTCATGGCGCTGGAATCCCCTGAAAGCGGCATCTTCGATTCACACGGCTACATGTTCGCGCTGCAGGGCGAAATAGAAGCCCACGGCGGTGTCGTGGTGCTCGCTTCCCCCTTCGAAGGCGCGGCGCCGAGCACGGAAGGCTTCACCGTTCGCGTCGGCGGCCCAACGCCGGCGTCGATCAGCACGAGTCAATTGGTGATCGCAGCCGGACTCGGCGCGCAAACCTGTGCGCATGCGATCGAAGGCTTTCCGCCGGCGCGCATTCCGCAGCTGCATTACGGCAAAGGCAATTATTTCGCGCTCGCCGGCGTCAAGGCGCCGTTCGCGCGGCTCATCTATCCGCCGCCGATCCCCGGCGCGCTCGGCACCCACTATCGCCGCGATCTCGGCGGCATCGCTCGCTTCGGGCCGGATTTGCAGTTTGTTGACCACGAAGACTACGTCGTCGATCCCGCGCGTGCGGCAAGCTTTTACCAAACGGTTCGCCGCTTCTGGCCGGCGCTGCCGGATGGAGCGCTCCAACCCGATTACGCCGGCATTCGCCCAAAGCTGCACGGGCCCGGCGAACATCAGGGCGATTTCGTCATCGACAGCGAAACGTTGCCCGGCCTGGTTGCGCTCTTCGGCATTGAAAGCCCAGGCCTCACATCTTCCATGGCGATCGGCGATGAGGTCGCCGCACATCTTTCGGCATAGGTCCGCAGGGATAGGGACGCTGAACGCTTCGTAAACGGCGTTCGTGGTAACGACTCGGTTCACAGCGAGCTTTGCCATGTGGATCGACAAACTCTTGAAGCGACGCCCATCGCAGCGGGCGTTCATCAGCGCCGGCGCCCCCATTTTGGGGCTGGTGATGCTTGTCATCGCCGGCGCGTTCGTCGTCTTCATCAACTTTGCCAATCAACAAGATCGCAGCTACGTCGAAAACAGCCGCCGTCTCGCCGCCAACACGCTCAATGGCCGCCTGCACGCGCTTTCAGACGTCACGCTCGACTACGCCAACTGGAATGAAGCGTACGATGCGATTTCCACGCGCTGGAACGGCGCCTGGGTGGCCGGCAATTTCTACTCCACCGTCACCGACGGCATGGTGATCTTTCGCCGCGATGGAACCGTCCGCTACGTCTGGAAGGCGGAAGCGCTGCAGGCCGATTCCACTGCGCTTGCGTTTCAGGTCATCGCCGCCGCGCGCGACGTGCCCTCGCTGCCTTCGCTTGCAACCGCGCCGCACGCCTCGGGAACGGTGACGCGCACGCTTGCCGTTCTCAACGGACGGCTGGCGCTTCTTTCTGTTGCGGCCATCGCGCCTGAGAACGACGCCGCTCGCCTGCAACGGCCCACCAGCGCACCGGTCGACTATGTCGCCGCAATCGACATTCTCGACGCCGACCAAATAGCGTCGATCGGATCGGAACTCGATCTGCGCGATTTCTCCGTTTCTCAGCGCGATCCTGAGGACGACGATGTTGTCTCGCTGCCGCTGCGTGCCGCGAACGGCGCACTTCTCGGCCACTTGCAGTGGCGCAACCAGCGTCCGGGCAGCGCCGCCTTCGCCGGCGAGATCGGCCCAGTGCTGCTTGGCGTACTGATCATCGGCGTGCTCGCCTTCCTGCTTGCGCGTGCTCTGATGCGGCGAGAGGTTGCGGCCGCAGCGCGCATCGAAGCAGCGCTCGAATCGAGCCGGCTGAAGTCGGAATTCATTTCCAACATGAGCCACGAGCTGCGCACGCCGCTCGACGCCATTATCGGGTACACCGAACTCATCAAGGAAGAGACGCCGAAGGGCGATCTGTTCAACCCGCTCCGTCGCGATGCCGGACGCATCGCCGAAAGCGCCGCTCAATTGCGCCGGCTTATCGACGATGTGCTCGACCACTCGCGTATCGACGCCGGGCGCCTGCACCTGGCGCCGGAACCAATCAACATTGCCGAACTCTTCGCCGAGATCGAAGAAGTGCTTGAGCCGTCGGTGCGCGCGCACGCCAATAAGCTCATCTTCGCTTGCGAGAACGCCCGCCTGTCACTGGTGACCGATCACCAGCGTTTGCGTCAATGCGTCATCAATCTGGCCGAGAACAGCCTCACGTTCACACGTAACGGCGAAATCAGAATCGCGGCCAGAAGCGAACTTGTCGACGATATCGAGCGCGTCGTCTTCGACGTGAAGGATAACGGGCTCGGCGTGACCCGCGCATCAGCCGCCACATTGTTCGAGCCGTTTGCGCAAACCACGGTGGGCGTCATGCGGCCTCGGCGCGGCGGCACCTTGAGCCTCTCGATCTCGCGGAAACTTGCGCGCGCTATGGGCGGCGACATTAGCTTCGAGGGCGATCCCGACGGCGGCGCCCATTTCGTTCTCTCAATACCAAACCTCACACCTGCGTTCGTCGCGAAGGCCGCCTAACCTCGCCGCCGGCAGGCGAAGAGGTGTCGGGGCGACGGGAGTAAACGAAGCAACGCTAGCCTTGCGGTTGGAGCACCGTATCCACGACGTGAATGACGCCGTTCGATTGCAGCACGTTGGCGATGGTGACGTTGGCGACGTCGCCGCGGGCGTCAGCGACTTTCACCGTATCGCCTTCTTGCGTCACGGTAAGCGTTTGGCCTTGAACGGTCGTCAGCGACGCGCGGCCGCCGCCGGCTCGAATGCGTTGCACGAGGTCGGCGGCAGTCAAGCGCCCTGCCACCACGTGATAGGTCAGCACGCTGCGCAACGTGTCGCGATTTTCGGGGCGCAACAGCGTATCGACCGTTCCTGCCGGCAATTTTGCGAACGCCGCGTTGGTCGGCGCAAACACCGTGAACGGTCCCGCACTCGAAAGCGTGTCAACCAGTCCCGCCGCCTGAACGGCGGCGACGAGCGTCGTGTGATCTCGAGAATTTACGGCGTTTTGAACGATGGTGCGCGAGGGATACATCGCCGCGCCGCCCACCATCACGGTTTGCTCGGACGACATCGCGGAGGCCGAGCTCGCTGCGCCAGTGGACGCTTGCGAAGCCACGCCTGAACCAGCTGAATCCATCATGCATCCAGCCAACGGAAACATCGCAGCGCAAGCGACCGCAGCAAGCACCATGGCGCTTTTCGAAGTGAACATTGCTTTCTCCCAGAGGCTCGGGCGTTTGCCGAGATGTTAGTGCATACGTTGCGCAAACGCGGCCGGATCACGCGGTCCGGCGCTCACCCCAGTGAAAAGTCGACAACCTCTCGGGAAGGCGCGCGCGCAAAGGCTTCACGCGCGTACATACCGTTGGCATCCACCCAATGCAGGAAGATGTGCGCCGACCACCGATTGGGATTTGGCGCGACACGGCCGTGACGATAGCGAACGCCTTGATAGAGAACGGCGTCGCCGACATTCATGCTGAGCGGCGTGTAAGCATCATCGCCAAAATTGTCGGTTGTGGGCTCCAGGCCTTGCAAACGGCGCTGCCCGATGTCGAGCGGCCACGCCTTCCCATCGCTATAGCCAAGCGTGAGCGACAAGGAATGTTCACACGCCTCACGATCTGAGTGCACGAGACACACGTCGCCCGCCTGATAGACGCGAAAGTAACTGTTGGTCGGCGCCAGTTCACAGCCGGTGAGCGACGCCATGGTCGGCGACAGACCCCAATGAAAGCCGGTGAGCGCGCGATAGTTCGGGCCGTATGCCGCCAGCGTCGGACGCCGCAGCACTGCCGCGTCGCGCATGTGATCTTTCGCCGAAAGGCTCACTTGGTCGAGGCTTGCCTTCACGACAGCCAGGAGTTCGCGCGCCACCGCCGGCGTGATCAGTTCTTCGATGCGCGCATAACCGTTCGCGTAATAGTCACCGCTGACTTTCATGCGCCAAGCGTAGGCGCCGCCTTCGGCGCCGTCCAGCGCTCGCGCCCTCAGCGCTGCAGACGCTCCCTCAGATAGGACGTGACTTCGCTCAAGGCCTCGGTCGTTGGACTGTCCGGTGCGTCCCTGTAGTGGCGGGTGAAGACGCTGTGACCCTTGCCCGGCAGCACATTCGTGACCACGCGCACGGCGCCGTCATTGAACGCACCATCGATCGCCTCAAACCGCGCCGCCGTGCACAGCGGATCGCCCTCGAAGCGGTAAGCGCGCATTGAACCCTTGGCGTCCAGCGCAGCGCGCGTGGCGGCGATCTCGGCCGGCGACATGTGCAACGCGCCCGCCGAACCGATCGGCAGCGAAGGTTGCGACGCCACCGCCGCCCACACATTAGGCTCCGCGATCAGCGTCATCGCGAAATTGCCGGAGAGACACATGCCGATCACACCGACCCGCTCGACACTGCGCGCCTCCGCCACATGCCGGCAAAGCGCCCGCATCCAATCAACGATCGCGCTCGATCGGTTTTTCGAAAACACCTGAAACTCGCGCCGCATGCAAAGCATGCGCACCAGGTTCAGCGCCGACGTCTCGCCCAGCGGTCCAAAGAAGTGCGGCGCCCAAACTTCAAAGCCCGCGTCCGCCAGGCGCCTACAGAACGCGATGACTGATTGCCCGATGCCAGGCATCTCCTGCATCAAGATTACCGGCGGGCCATGGCCGATCGTGTGAATGTCGAAGCTGGTCGAACGTCCCGCTATCGGCGCGGTGAAGACCTGCTTGTTGAATCCGTCCATCGCCACCGAACATTTCTATCATCTCACGATCACTGCGGTTCCCAATTCGCACCATGCACGAGGTGAGTTGTCCCGCGCCGGCTGCCGCCTTAGGGCTGTGGCATGAGTGTCTCTGATCTACCAAAGCAAGAGATTAGCGCTGCCGAACAATTTGCGCGAGTAGACTGCGCGGCGGTCTATCGGCTGCTGGCGCTGTACGGAATGGACGATGTTATCTTCACACACGTGTCGATGCGCGTTCCCGGCGAAAGGGATCAGTTCCTGATCAGTCCATTCGGATTGATGTTCGAAGAAGTCACCGCTTCCTCGCTGATCAAGATCAATTCCCATGGCGACGTGCTGTCCCCCACCGATCAAACTTTTAACACGGGCGCTTTCGTCATCCATTCAGCCATTCACAGCGCGCGTTCGAACGCACACTGCATTGTCCATCTGCACACGACGGCGGGCATCGCTGTGTCGGCGTTGGAACAAGGATTGATGCCGCTCACGCAAACCGCGCTCACCATCTTGCCGACGCTTGCCTATCACGACTTTGAGGGCCCTACGGTCAATCTCGGTGAGCGCGCCCGCATCGTCGCCGATCTCGGCGATAAGACGCTCATGTTTTTGCGCAATCACGGAACACTGTCGCTCGGCGCCAGCGCAGCGGAGGCGTTCCTGGGCATCTATTCGCTCGAGCGCGCCTGCCAGCAGCAACTGGCAGCCCTTTCGATGGCCTCGCCGCTGCGCCTGCCAGCCGCCGCGGTACAGACCGCAATGGCCGCTCAAAGCGGCCGGCAAGTCGACGCCGCCCTTCGCGCGTGGCCCGCATTGATGCGCAAACTGGACAGGCTGATGCCCGGCTACGATCGCTGATCGAATTTGACGGGCGCTCTGCAGGTCAGTAGAAGCCCGCCCACGCGCCACAGCAAAAAGCGCGCTTTGACTGGCCCATGAGCCCATATTTGGCTTGGGAGGCTGGCGAGGCACCCCGCCCGACGTGATCGTCCGGCGGGGTTAAAGCGTTTTGGCGCAAGGAGAATTGCTTGTTTGAGGCCCTGACAGAACGGCTAGGCGGCGTACTCGACCGGCTCACCGGTCGTGGTGCGCTCAGCGAAGCCGATGTCGACGCAGCCCTCCGGGAAGTGCGTGTCGCGCTCCTGGAAGCCGATGTCGCCTTGCCTGTGGTGAAGGATTTCATCGCCAAAGTTCGCGCCGAAGCGGTGGGCGAGAACGTCATCAAGGCGGTGAAGCCGGGCCAGCAGGTCGTGAAAATCGTCCACGACGCACTCGTGGACACCCTCGGCGGCGAGCAGCCCCCCGAGCGCCTGCGCATCGAAGGCGAACCCCCGAACGTCATCATGATGGCGGGCCTTCAAGGCTCCGGCAAAACCACGACATCCGCGAAGATCGGTCTGCGTCTCACCAAGACTGACAAGCGCCGCGTACTGATGGCCTCGCTCGACACCCGCCGTCCCGCGGCGATGGAGCAGCTGAGCACGCTCGGCAAATCAATCGGTGTCGACGTCTTGCCGATCGTCGCCGGACAGTCGCCGCAAGAGATCACCAAGCGCGCGCTGCAGGCCGCACGCGTCGGCGGCCACGACGTGCTGATCCTCGACACCGCCGGGCGCACCACTATCGACGAAGAAATGATGAGCGAAGCGGCGTCGATCGCGCAGATCGCCAAGCCTGCTGAGATCCTGCTCGTCGGCGATAGCCTCACCGGCCAGGACGCGGTCGAGACCGCGCGCCGCTTCAATGATCGCCTGCCGCTCACCGGTCTCGTCCTCACCCGCGCCGATGGTGATGGCCGCGGCGGCGCAGCCCTGTCGATGCGCGCCGTCACCGGCCTGCCGATCAAATTCCTCGGTGTCGGCGAACGCGCCGATGGGCTCGAACCCTTTGACGCCCGCCGCGTCGCCGGCCGCATCCTCGGCCAGGGCGACATTGTCGGCCTCGTCGAGAAGGCCGCCGAAAATGTCGACCGCGAGCAAGCGGAGAAGATGGCCAAGAAACTGGCCAAGGGAAAATTCGACTTCGACGACATGGAGCAGCAGCTCGGTCAGCTGATGCAGATAGGCGGCTTGAAGGGCGTCATGGGGATGTTGCCCGGCGTCCAGAAGATCAAAAATCAGATCAACGAGTCCGCGCTCGACGACAAACAGATCACCCGCCAGATCGGCATGATCCGCTCGATGACCAAGGCCGAGCGCGCGAAGCCAGACCTCATCAATGGCAAACGCCGCGCCCGCATCGCCAAGGGCGCCGGCGTCGAGGTCGCTGACGTGAACAAGCTCCTGAAGATGCACCGCGGCATGGCCGACATGGCCAAGGCCATGGGCAAGGGCAAATCCCCCTTCGGGGGCATGATGCCCGGCATGCCTGGAGGCATGGGCGGCATGCCCAGCCCCGAGGCGCTGAAGCAATTGGGGTCCGGGCGGCCCTTACCCGGCGCCGCTAACCAATCTGCACTGCAAGGACTACCGCAAAGTGGCCTTCCAGGCCTTCCCGGAAGCAACAAAAAAAGCTAAGAGTTCAAGGAGAAAAGTAAGAAATGTCCCTGAAAATCAGACTGGCCCGGGGCGGCGCCAAGAAGCGTCCGTTCTACTCAATCGTAGTGGCCGACAGCCGTAACCCGCGCGACGGGCGTTTCATCGAGAAGGTTGGAACGTATAACCCTATATTGAAGGCAGATGACCCGAACCGGGTCCTCCTCAAGCTCGATCGCATTCAGGACTGGATGAAGAAAGGCGCGCTCCCGACCGACCGCGTGGCGCGGTTCCTCGACCAGGCCGGCGTGATGAAGCGCGAGGCCCGCAACAACCCCAACAAGGCTCAACCCGGCAAGAAGATGCAGGAACGCGCAGCAGCGCAGGCCCCCGCAGCTCCCGCCGAGGGCGCGCCGGAGGCGTAAACCACTTTGCCCGATAAGAAGTCCGCAATGTCCAAACCGATGCCTAAGCCCGCCGCCAAGGCGGCGCCGAAAGCTGCCGCCAAAACCGCGTCAGCCCCGCGCCGCGACACGGCCAAGAAAGAGCCGCCAAAGCCGGTGAAGGCCGCGCCGAAGGCTAAGTCGGCGCCGCCCGCCAAGGCGACGCCGGCCGCGAAGGCTCCGCCCCAACTCGCCAAGACGGCGGCAAAGCCTGCGCCTGCGCCAAGACGGCGAAAAAGCCGGCGCCAGCGCCTGCCAAGCCTGTGGCCAAGAGCAAAGCGGATCCGAAGGCCAAGGCTGCGCCAGTCGCCGCTGCAAAGCCTGCCAAGGGCAAAAAGCCTGAGCCCACGCCGAAGGTCGAAATGAAGCCGGCGAAGGGCAAAGCCGCCGTCGCTGAGAAGCCGCCGAAGCCGGTCAAGGAAAAGCCGGTCAAGGCGCCGAAGCCGCCAAAGCTCGCCCCCGTCGCCGCCGCGTTCGCAAAGCCGCCAGCCAAGCCGCTCGCGGTCGCTGCCGGTCGCGCGCAACCGGTTACGCGCCTCACCGCGCCGACCCCGATCCGAAACGCGCCAAAGCCGCTCACCGCGCCGAAGCCAGTGAGCGAACCCGAACTGGTGGGCGACTCCCAGCCCGTGCCCGCCTTCAAAGCCAAGGCCCCCGACAAGAAGGGCATGATCCTGGTCGGCGCCATTGGCGGCGCTTTCGGCGTGAAGGGCGAAGTGCGTTTGCGCGCCTTCACTGAAAAGAAGGTCGGCATCGTCGCGTACGGTCCGCTCTACGGCGAAGACGGCAAAATCATGCTGCGCCCGAAGAGCTGGCGCGAACTGAAGGACGGCGTCGCTGTCGTCGCCGCGGAAGTGAAGTCGAAAGAGCAAGCCGACGCGATGAAGGGCCAACGCCTGTTCGTGCCGCGCTCCAATCTCCCGCCGACGGCGGAAGATGAATATTACGTCGTCGATCTGCTCGGCTCGCGCGCCGAGGCGCTCGACGGCACCGTGCTCGGCGACATCGTTGCGGTGTGGAACTTCGGCGCTGGCGACATCATCGAATACAAGCCGCCGAACGGCGGGCCGAACGTGCGCATGACCTTCTCCAAGCAGGCCGTCCCGCATGTCGACCTTGCCGCCAAGCGCGTCGTGCTCGATCCTCCGCCGCCGGAGCCGGAAGGCAAATAACGCCCGCTCCGGCGGAGTTTCGCGATGAAGTTTGTCCTGATGGCGTTGGCGGTCTCAGCGCTTGCCGGGTGTGTCACCGCGCCCACAGACACGGCGCCACACGATGCGCCGCATCCAAGCGCCACCTGCGCGTTGCTCTCAGTGGCGCGCCAAGGCTCAATCGAAACGCGCCTCGATCCCGCGTATCGGCAGCGCGTGCGCGCGATTGAGACCACGGATCTCGAACGCCCCATTCAGCACTGCGGCGACGCGAGCTACCAAACTGACCCCAACCAGCTCGGTGTCACGTTTCTCTCGGCGGGCTTCAGCAGCGATCACCGGTACGCCGCGCTCAAGCTTCAATCGGTCGCCGGTCCGTTGGCCGGCGCGGGCTACAGCTGCCTCTACGAAGCGGCCGATCAGAGCTGGACTCTGCGCGGATGCGACATGGATTGGATCAGCTGAACCAATGCCGTTTGCCGCCTCCATCGTCACGCTCTTCCCCGAAGCGTTTCCAGGCACACTCGGCCTGTCGCTCATCGGTAAAGGCCTGCGGGATGGCCTTTGGTCGCTCGACACCGTGCAACTGCGCGATTTCGGGCAAGGCCCGCACAAGAACGTCGATGACACCCCCGCCGGCGGCGGCGCCGGCATGGTCATTCGCGCCGATGTCGCCGCTGCAGCACTCGACTCGATCCCACGCAACGATCGCCCGATCGTCTATCTCTCGCCACGCGGCAAACCGCTCACGCAAGAGATGGCGCAAGCGTGGGCGAACGGCCCGGGCCTCATCCTGTTCTGTGGCCGCTTCGAAGGTCTCGACGAACGGGTCATCGAAGCCCGGGACATGCAGGAAGTCGCCGTCGGCGACGCGGTGCTCGCCGGCGGTGAAGCCGCAGCACTGGTTCTGCTCGAAGCCTGCGTGCGCCTGCTTCCAGGCGTGCTCGGCAACGAGGCCTCGCTCAGCGAAGAAAGCTTCAGCGACGGCATGCTGGAGCAGGCCCACTACACCCGCCCGCGCGAGTGGGAGGGACGCGCCATTCCCGACATCCTCACCTCCGGCGATCACGGTAAAGTCGACGCTTGGCGTCGCGCCGAGCGCGCGCGTCTCACTGCCCAAAGACGGCCCGATTTGAAGGGCAAGCGCTCGGACCCCTAAGCCGGAGACCGTATGCGCCTGATCCTCGCCGCCCTCGCCTTTTCGATCGCGACCAGCGCTACGGCGCAGACGCTGCCGCCGCTTGCCGGCCCTGTTCCAACGACAGCGGTCTCCCCGGACATCGCGCACGCCTCGCACGCGCTCGCCGCCATCTGGCGGCCGCTCACCGGCCCTTCGACGGAGGCGGGGCTTACCGCGGCCTGCTCTGGCGCGGTCGAGGACATGCGCGCGCTCGATAGCGCCATGCCGGACGAACTCAGCGCCGACACGCTGGCGGGGCTGCATCCCGCGCATGGAATCGTCTTCGTTCCCGCGGCCGACGATCCGTCGGACATCTTCATCTTCCCGAGCGCCGATCTGACCTGGCTCGGCAGCGGCCTCGGCAAATTGGTCACCGCCAATGAGGGTACAGGCGAGCTCACGCTTCGCGACGCCCAGCAGCATCCGGTCCTGATCACCCTCGGCCACGTGGCGGGGCATGCGATGATGCGGCTAACCGTCCCGACCGGCAGTCCGGTGACTTACGTGGGTTGCGCCGGGACCGTGAATTAAGGGCTCAACCGCCCCTCGACAGGGCGCGCGCCATCCCCTATACGCCCCGCTTCCCATTTCTTGAGGAGGGCGCGAACTCGCGTCCCCGTTGTGCTGACATGAACCTGATCGAAACGCTCCAAAAAGAAGAAATCACCCGCGTCACCAAGGGCAAGACCGTCCCGTCCTTCGATCCGGGCGACACGCTCCGCGTCAACGTCAAGATCAAGGAAGGCGACCGTGAACGCGTGCAGGCCTACGAAGGCATCTGCATCGCCCGCGCTGGCGCTGGCCTCAACGCCAACTTTACCGTCCGCAAGATCAGCTTCGGCGAAGGCGTCGAACGCGTGTTCCCGCTCTACTCGCCGACCGTCGATTCCATCGAAGTCGTACGCCGCGGCGCCGTTCGCCGCGCCAAGCTCTATTATCTGCGTGATCGCCGCGGCAAGTCGGCGCGCATCACCGAACGCGCCGGCGGCGCCCGCGAAGAGGATTTCGTCGGTGAAGCCGAAGGCGGCGGCGAAGCGAAGTAAGCGCTTCGACAGCTTGAATTTCAAAGCCCCGCGGAAACGCGGGGCTTTTCATATGCCGCGCTTGACCTCGCCCACCCACGCGCTCACCTGACCCTCTGCTTATGAACGCACCGGTCCAATCCCCACGCGCAAGCGAAGAGAGCGTCGAGATCATCACGCTCGGCTGCCGGCTGAATGCGTATGAAAGCGACGCCATGCGCGCGCTCGCAAACGAGGCGAGGCTCCGCAATGCGGTGATCGTCAACACCTGCGCCGTCACCGGCGAAGCCGTGCGCCAAGCGCGCCAAGCCATCCGCCGCGCCCGCAACGAACGCCCCGACGCGGAAATCATTGTCACGGGCTGCGCCGCGCAAATCGATCCGCAGAGTTTTGCCGCCATGCCGGAGGTGAGCCGTGTCATCGGCAACGCCGAAAAAATGCGCAGCGACTCTTTTCACACGCGCGAGCGCGTCGCCGTCGCCGTCGCCGATATCATGACCGTGCGCGAGATCGCGCCGCACCTGATCGACGCCCATTCGAGCCGCACGCGCGCTTACGTCCAAGTGCAAAACGGCTGCGACCACCGCTGCACGTTCTGCATTATCCCATACGGTCGCGGCAATTCACGCTCGGCGCCGGCCGGCGATGTGGTCGACCATGTGCGCCGCCTCGTCGAAAATGGCGCGCCGGAAATTGTGTTGACCGGCGTCGATCTCACCTCATGGGGCGGCGACCTTCCCGGTCAACCGCAACTGGGCAATCTGGTCGCGCGCATCCTGAAGCTCGTTCCAGATCTGAAGATGCTGCGCCTTTCCTCTATCGACGCCATCGAAATGGACGACGAGCTGTTTGCGCTCGTCACGCAAAACCCACGCGTGGCGCCCTATCTGCATCTTTCCCTGCAGCACGGCGACGATCTGATCCTCAAGCGCATGAAGCGCCGCCATTCCCGCGGCCAAGCGATCGACCTTTGCCAACGCCTCAAAGCAGCCCGCCCGGAGATCGCTTTGGGCGCCGACCTCATCGCGGGCTTCCCGACCGAGACCGACGAGCATTTCGCCAACACTGTTTCGCTCATCGATGAATGCGGCCTCGCCTTTGTGCACGCCTTCCCCTTCAGCCCGCGCACGGGCACGCCTGCCGCGCGGATGCCGCAGCTTGACCGCCACCTCATCAAGCAACGCGCCGCGCGCCTGCGAGAAGCCGGCGCCGCGGCGCTTCGTCGTCATCTCGAGCGCTGGATCGGCCAGACCGCGGAAGCGCTGATCGAACGCGAAGGTTACGCGCGCCTGCCGGACTTCACGCCCATCCGCTACGAAGGCCGTGGCATCAACCAACAGCACGCGCACATGCGTTTCACCGGCCATGACGGCGAGCATCTGATCGGCGCGCCGGCATGATCTGGGGTCTGTTCGACAAGAAGAAAAGCGCGCCCCAGGAAGCGGAAGCCGAGCGCAAAGGCTTGTTCGAGGGTCTGCGTAAATCCTCATCCAAGCTCGCCGAAGGCTTCACCGCTGTCTTCACCAAGGACAAGCTCGACGCTGCGGCGCTGCAAGAACTCGAAGACGCGCTGATCGCCTCCGACATGGGCGCGCCCGCCGCGCATCGCATCGCGCATGCGCTGGCCGACAAGCGCTTCAGCCGCGACAATCCGTGCGAAGCCCGTGAAGCGCTCGCCGCCGAAGTGGCGGCTGTGCTGAAGACGCGCGAAGCTCAACTCGACCTGCATAACGGCCCAAAGCCGCGCATCGTGCTGGTGATTGGCGTCAACGGATCGGGCAAGACCACCACGCTCGGCAAAATGTCGAAGCTGTTAAGCGATGCCGGCGCCAAGGTGATCATCGGCGCCGCCGACACCTTCCGCGCCGCCGCCATCGAGCAATTGCATGTTTGGGCGCAGCGGTCCGGCGCAGCATTCGTCGCATCGACGCAAGGCGCGGACGCCGCCGGCGTGGCTTATGAAACCGTGGCGCGCGCTAAGGCGGAAAACGCCGACGTCGCGCTGATCGACACGGCCGGGCGCCTGCAAAACAAAACCGAGCTGATGGCCGAGCTCGCCAAGATTGTGCGCGTCATGCGCAAGATCGACGAGGACGCCCCGCACGAAACCTTGCTCGTGCTCGACGCCACCGTCGGCCAGAACGCGCTCAGCCAGGTCGAGAGCTTCCGCTCTGTCACCGACATCACCGGGCTGGTGATGACCAAGCTCGATGGCACCGCCAAAGGCGGCGTGCTGGTGGCGCTCGCGCAGCGCCACGCTATTCCCATCCATTTCATCGGTGTTGGTGAAAAAGCCGAGGACCTTCAGCCCTTCAATGCGCAAGCCTTCGCTCGCGCGCTGGTCGGTCTCGACTAGGCGTCAGGGCGCGTAGGCGTGCAGAAGCCCGGAAAAGGTAAGGAAAACGAAGGCGCCGGCGCCAAAGGTCAGCGCCAAGTCGAACACTGTCGAGAGTGTGCGTTTGTTGCGTAAATTGGACATGGAAATCTCCCAGTCAGCAGATGGGGAGCCGAAGCATCGGCCGCGAGTGACAAAATCTCACATCAGATGTGAGCACTTTTCACCACGCGGCCGCGCCGGTCAGACCAAATGCGCCGCTTCAAACGCGCCGACGGCGAACGCCACAAACACGATGAGAGAAATGGCGACGCTCGTAAGCCGCCACCAGCGCGGAAACACCAACTTCGCCGGAAAATCTGGTTCGATCATGGGGCAATCTCCTGATGTCGAATAATGGTCATTCGACATCGGGATTCCGAACCATGAGCTCTCACCAGCGCTGTGACTGGATTTCACAAGCCCGAGTGCGTTGGCTCTAGTGCGCTGGGATCGCGCGCACCGGTAGCGGCACGTTGCACATGTTGATGTGGCCGGTCGGCTGCACGAAGAAACTCTCGCGCCGGAAGCGGCGTGAGTCGATCACCGTGCGAAACGTCGCGCTGTCGGTTCGCAACGCTTCCAGGTTGACGCGCTGCGCCTCCGGCACATCGGACGCCAAGCGGATCGAGTTGATCGGCGTGCGTTCAGCCGGGGTTTCGTAAAATCCGAGCGCGCCGGTCCCGCGCTTCAAGCCCGACAACAATTCCATGCCCTGCACGACACGCCCCACCATAGCGAGGTTGCGATCCAAGTGCCGCGGCGCCTGACCGATCACCACATAGAGCTCCGAGCCATCGCCGGTGTTCGGAGGATTGTCGCGCCCAACGCCAATCGCGCCGTAGCAATGCGGCATCCAGGTTTTGCCTGCGCCATCGCGCGCCGCCCAGAAGCCGTTGGTGAAACCGGTTTGCTGAGAATAGGAATCCGGATCCGGCAGCCGCGTAAACGGCAATCCGCGCGCATCGCGATCGTATTCAGGCGCGGCGATATCGGCATGGGCGTTGCCGCGATCATGCGTATCACCTTCGGCGCGGCCCCATTGCGTCACGTAATTGTCCTGCACGCGCGTGATCGCCGCGCGATCCCAATAATGCGCGCGCGCCAGCGCACGTACGTTCGCCGCGTGCTCCGGTGAAAAGTCCGGCGATAATTCGATGATCACCCGCCCGGACGGCAGCTCCATATAGAGGGTGTTTTCCGGATCGAGCGGTCGCCAATCGCTGGCAGGCGATTGCGCCAGAATATCGGCCAGTGAAGGCGGCTGCGCAGGTTGCGCCGGCGTCGCGGGCGGCGATTGGGCGGCTGCAGTCGTGCAAGCAGCCAAAACCAAAGCGGCGCAAAGTGCCTGGAACCGCATCAACCCCTCCCGAAAACTTGCGCGCACTAGAGCCGCACCCCGCCTGCAGCGCAAGCTCTGGCGGGCGCGCACACGTTCAGCGTATCTAACGGCCCATGACCGAGCAGACATCGCGCCCCGACACCGGCTCTTCCAGCCAGCTCCTGATCGACTTTGGCCCGGTGGGCGTCTTCGTCGTCGCCTACAACGTGTTGCTGCGCCTGCCCGCCTACAAAGACGACGCCGTCTACATCGCCACCGGCATCTTCGTCGTCACCACGCTGGCGGCGATGGCCTACTGCCTCTGGAAGCGCGGCCGCATTCCGCCCGTGCTGATCGTCACCGGCGTCATCGTCACCGCCTTCGGCGGTCTCACGATCGCCTTGCACAACGACACTTTCATCAAGATCAAACCTACCGTCGCCAACCTCTTCTATGCCGTGGCGATCGTTGGCTCCGTCGTGATGCGAGAGAACGTCATCAAACTGTTGTTCAAGCACGTCTTCACGCTCCCCGATCGCATTTGGACGGTGCTCGCTTTACGCTGGGCGGCGCTGTTCGCGGGCCTTGCCATCGTCAACGAAGTGATGCGCCAGCAAATGACCACGGCGGACTGGGTTACCTGGCACTTCCCGGTGCTGATGGGGCTCATGGTGGTCTTCGCGCTTGCTCAGACCCCGCTGATCATGAAGCATCATGTCGAAGAGGCGCCTGCTTCCACTACTGCTTCCGATTGAGCCGGCGCGGTTTTTGGGCTGATTTTCGCCTCATCGGCGTATGACGCTCGTTGTCATGATTGATCGCGCCGGTTGCGACGATAAGCTCCGCCCGCTTTTGGGGGCTGCGAACCATGCCACGGACGATGTCGGACCAAGCTGAGTCCGAGCGCTATGTGCTCGCGAGCTCCGCCAGCCATTTGCTGCATCGCGCCGAGCAATTGGCGTCCGAATGTTTCGCCACGTTGGCCAAAGACGCGCTGACGCTGCGCCAGTTTTCCGTGCTCGCGGCCATCGCCACCGATCCCGGCCTCAGCCAAAGCGCGTTGGTGCGCATTACCGGCATCGACCGTTCCACGCTGGCCGACATGATGAGCCGCATGGAAAAGCGCGGATTGGTGACGCGCACTGCCTCAGCACTCGATGCGCGCGCGTTGTCCATCCAGCTTTCGCAGAGCGGCGCCGCCATGCTGCGCGGCATGGACAAACACGCACGCGCTGCTGACGCCGCGATCCTCGACGGGCTGCCAAAGACCAAACGCCGTGCGCTGCTCGCCATCCTGATCGATCTAGCGGAATCTGCGCAGGCGAACGCCGAGAAGCGCGATCGCGAAGCCAAGCGCCTGGCCAAACGCCAAGCCAAGCAAAAGACGCGCGAAGCCAACAAAGCTGAAAAAGCGCAGCGCAAGCGCGCTTAGGGCGTCCGCAAAGCTGGTAGAATTTCGCGCTGAACGATCTGCGGCGTCAGCGGTCCGCGATGAACAGCGCGAATGCGTCCATCAGCGCCAATCACAAAAGTTTCCGGCACGCCTGCTACGCCAAGCTGCAGGCCAAAGCGTCCATCAGGATCCAGCCCGACTTCGCGGAACGGGTTGCCCAGCTCATCCAAAAATTCCGCCGTCTCGGAAGGCTGATCCTTGTAGGCGACGCCGATGATCTCCACGCCTTGCCTTTGCAGCGCCATCAATTGCGGATGCTCGGCGCGGCAGGGCACGCACCATGACGCGAACATGTTGATGACATGCACGCGCCCGCGCGTGTCGCTATCGCGCATCAGCGCGCCGCCGCCCAGACGCGCAAGCGCGTAGGTCGGCGCTGGGCGCCCGGCTTCGCCCGCTGTGATGGTTGCTGGCTGTCCGCCGCCGCGCAGCAGCAACGCCGCAGCGATGGCAACGACCAGCGCCAGCGCGATCAGCGGGATGAAAGGCACAATCCGCTTCATGAGCGCGGCGCGCTCCGCTTCGCATCCAGATCACGCGCGCGTTTGGCCCATTGCCGCGCCCGCAAAGCGACGACCAGCGCCAGCACGGCCAGGCCGCCAAGCGTGACGCCGTACGCCGCGATCACGAAAGACCAACCGCCGCTGATCATGCCGCACTCGCTCCGCGCAGCTGCGCCGCTTCAACGCGCCGCCGGTTGATCGCCGCACGCATGTTGGCGAGCAGCAGCGCGGCAAACAGAGCCATGTAGGCGAACGCCATCGTGAACAGCGGCCCCAACATCGAAGGGTCAATCGCCGAACCGCCCGGCCGGAAGACGCTCGCCGGTTGATGCAAGGTGCTCCACCACACCACGGAAAAGTGCACGATCGGCAAATTGATGAGCCCAACGAGGCAAAGCATCGCCGCGAGACGTGCAGCCTTTTCTTCATCCTCGACCGCGTTCCAAAGCGCGATGTAGCCGAGATAGATGATGAACAGCACGAGCATCGAGGTCAGCCGTCCGTCCCATTCCCACCACGTGCCCCAAGTCGGCGCACCCCACAGCGAGCCGGTGATCAAACACAATCCGGCGAATGTCGCGCCGATTGGCGCAGCCGCGCGCGCGGCGACATCCGCGAGCGCGTGACGCCACACTAACCCCATGAGGCTGGCGACGCCCATGAAGCCGTAGATCGCCAACGACCACCACGCCGCCGGCACGTGCACATACATGATCCGCACCGTCTCGCCCTGTTGGTAGTCGGCCGGCGAATAGATCAGCGCCCATGGCAAGCCGACTGCAAACAGCACCAAGGCAAGCACGCCAAACAGAGGCGCCGCCCACGCGGAGAGCTGCATGAAGCGGGCGGGATTGGCGAAAGTCGAAAACATTGCGCGCTACAAATCCTCGTTCATCGACCTTGGCAATGCGGTCATTCCGCCTGGAGCCGCAGTGCGGCCGCAGCGGCAATTGGTCCAAGCGCTCCATACGCCAGCGCGCAGCCCGTCAGGATCAGAAACGCCGATCCAAATCCTGCCCCAGCCGCCACGGCTGAGCCAAAGATGATCGGCGGCGCAAAGAACGGCAGCACGATCAGCGAGATCAGCACACCGCCGCGCCGATCAATCCTGCGCCGATAAACGCCGCCATCCCCAATCCGAGGCTCGCCACGATCGCCGGCACCAACGTCAGCGGCGCCTGCAACGCAATCGCGACCGGCACGCCCGCAAGTGCAATCGGCAAGCCAATGGCGCACCACAAAGCCGCGCCTTTCGCCAGCACGATCATTTCCAGCGGCGCAGGCGAGAGGAGCAACTGATCCAGCGATCCATCCTCGAGGTCGGCTTGAAACAGCCGCTCCAGAGTCGCGAGCACGGCAAGCGCCGCGGCGATCCACACCAGCGGCGGCCCTGCCGCCACCAGCAGTGCATGCTCCGGTCCCATCGCCAACGGCACAAGCGTCGCTGCGCCCAGAAAGAAACCAAGCGGCGCCATCGCGCCGCCGCCCGCGCTCCACATGAGCGCAAAGTCGCGCCGAAAGGTTGCGCCGAGCGGACTCATGCGCCGATGGTCACGACTTGATCGGGATCGGCGCCCAAGGTCTCGTGCACGGCCGCCAGCACCAATCCGCCACGCGAACGATGGTCCGTGATCAACGCGCTCAACACAGCGCGTCCATTTGCATCGAGTGCAGCTGCGGGCTCATCGAGCAACCAGATCGGCCGCGGCGCCAACAGTAGGCGTCCCAGCGCCAACCGTCGCGCTTGCCCTTGGCTCAACGCGCGGGCCGGCAAGTCGGCCGGCCCCTCCAAACCCACGCGCGCCAACGCCTCACCCTCGCCACCGCCGCCGAGCAGACCGTTCCAGTAGCGAAGATGCGCACGCGCGCTTGCGGCAGGCTTCAATGCGTTCAGGTGCCCTAGATAGTGCAAAGCCGTCGCCGGCTCCTCGACGCGCTCAAAGGCAATCTGGCCCGCCTTCGGCTTCAAGAAACCCGCGATCGCGCGCAGCAGGCTTGTTTTTCCCGAACCGTTTGCGCCCCGAATTTCTGCATAGCCGCCGGATTGAACTGCAAAGCTCAACGCTTCGAACAGCACGCGGCCGCCGCGCGCGATAGCGAGGTCGTGAACCGAAATCCCCGGCTTGTCTTGGAAAGGTCCGCCTGCGCCCATAATCCGGCCCGCTTCTAAAGCGCGTCTGGACAAAGTGAAATCCGGTTTTGCTTTTGAGCTACGCGAAACCGGTGGCTTGTCTCTTGAGGAGAGAAAAGCCTGAGTGCTGCGGACACGAGGGAGGATCGCATGCGGCTTCTGGTGACGGCGCTGGTCTTGGCCAGCGCATTGACGGCGTGTGGACAAGCCACCAACACGATTGCGCCGACAGAGCAGCAAATGCCCGCGGACGGACGCGTCGCCCAAGGCGGCATGACGTCTGAACGCGGCGTTGATGCGCCAGCGCCGCCGCAACCGTTGGCCGATCAAGAGATCGCTGCCGACGCGACCAGAGCCAATGCGCCAACGCAACCCAATCCGATCTCGCCGTCCGCGCAGACAATGTTCCTCGCCTATTCCTACCAGATGGGCTTGGAGATCCCGTCGGCGCGTCTCGCCAGCGTCATGGATGCGCACGTGCGCGCCTGCCAAACCGCCGGCCCACGCCTTTGCCAACTGGTCGGCGCCAATCGCAGCGGCGATCCCGAAAGCTCCATGAACGGCACGCTCAATGTGCGTGGCGAACCCAATTGGCTCCGCACCTTCATGAGCGGCGTCTCGGCGCAAGTGAACGCCGCTGGTGGCCGCGTGCTCTCCCAAGCCACCAACACCGAAGATCTCACACGCTCGATCGTCGACACCCAAGCGCACCTGCGCGCGCAAACCGCGCTGCGCGATCGTCTGCAGCAATTGCTGCAAAGCCGCCCGGGCCGCCTCTCGGACCTGCTTGACGTCGAACGCGAACTGGCGCGCGTGCAAGGCGAAATCGACTCCACGCAATCCAATCTCGCCGTCATGCGCGCGCGCGTGGATATGTCTGAACTTACCATCACCTACCAATCGGCCCCGCGCTCTGTCGGCAGCGACACCTTCGAACCGCTGCGCCAAGCCTTCGCGAACTTCCTTGGCATCGTGGTCGGCGGCTTTGCAGCGATCATCGTGCTGATCGCGGGCCTGTTGCCCTTCGCCATCGTGCTCGTGCCCATCGTTTGGGGGTTGCTCGCCTGGCGGCGGCGTCGCGGCGGGCGCTTCTTCGGCAAGCGCGAGGTCAACACCGAGAAGCCCGAGTGAGCGCGATCGAGCAGAAGCTGGCGGCGCAGGGCCTCGCCCTCGCGCCGCCGCGCGCACCAGTTGCGAACTATCTGCGCACCAAGCGCTCGGGCGCGCTGCTCTTCGTCTCCGGGCTCGTTAGCACGCTGCGCGGCGCGGTCGGCGCCGAGGTGACGCCAGAGGCGGCCAAACTTGCCGCCCGCGACACCATGCTCGACCTGTTGGCGTTCGTGAAACACGACATCGGAGACCTCGATCAGGTGATGTCCGTTGAGCAAGTTCGCGGGTTCGTACGCTCCGCGACCGATTTTACGGCCCAGCCGGCCGTCATCGACGGCGCTTCGGATTTGCTCGTTTCGCTCTGGGGTGAGGCTGGCCGCCACGCTCGCACCGCCACAGGCGTCTCCCAGCTTCCCTTCGGAGCCGCCGTTCAACTCGAAATGATCATGCGGCTGCGGGATTAATCCAGCGGCGGTAATTGCGCGTTCACGAAACGACGCTAAATAAGCCTGACCGCGCGCTGGATTTGATTCCTTGGGGCGCACCCCAAAGCGCCTGCGATCTCTGACCTCAGATATCTCAGGAGCACTCCCATGCCATCTCTGAACTCATTTGACGCCCGTCGCACCTTGAGCGCCGGCGGCAAAACCTATGTCTATTTCGATCTCAACGCCGCTTCGGCCAACGGCCTCGGCGACATCTCCAAGCTGCCGCTTTCGCTGAAAGTGCTGTTGGAAAACTTGCTGCGCGCCGAGGACGGCGTGGCGGTGAAGAAAGCTGACATCCTGGCGATGACCTCCTGGCTCATCAACAAGGGCAAGAACGAAGTTGAGATCGAATTCTCGCCAGCCCGCGTGCTGATGCAGGATTTCACCGGCGTGCCGGCGGTGGTCGATCTCGCGGCGATGCGCGATGCGGCGGCGAACCTCGGCGTCGATCCGGAGAAGATCAATCCGCTCGTGCCGGTCGATCTCGTGATCGACCACTCCGTCATGGTCGACAATTTCGCCCACGCCGATTCATTCAAGAAGAACGTCGAGCTCGAATACCAGCGTAACAATGAGCGCTACCAATTTCTGCGCTGGGGCCAGAGCGCCTTCGCGGATTTCCGCGTCGTCCCGCCGGGCACCGGCATCTGCCACCAGGTGAACCTCGAATATCTCGGCCAAACCGTGTGGGTGCGCGAGATTGACGGCGAAACCTACGCCTACCCCGACACGGTGGTCGGCACCGACAGCCACACTGTGATGATCAACGGCATCGGCGTGCTCGGCTGGGGCGTTGGCGGCATCGAAGCCGAAGCGGCGATGCTCGGCCAATCCATCTCCATGCTGATCCCGGAAGTGATCGGCTTCCGCCTCACCGGCAAATTGCCGGAAGGCTCGACCGCCACCGATCTCGTCCTCACCGTCACGCAAATGCTGCGCAAGAAGGGCGTCGTCGGTAAGTTCGTGGAATTCTTCGGTCCCGGCCTCGACACCATGAGCGTCGAGGACCGCGCCACCGTCGCCAACATGGCGCCGGAATACGGCGCCACCTGCGGCTTCTTCCCGGTCGATGCGAAAACCATCGACTATTTGCGCGCCACCGGCCGCGCCGCCGATCGCGTCGAACTCGTCGAATCCTATAGCAAACAGCAAGGCCTCTGGCGCGACGCCGATCCCGAATTCACCGACACGCTTGAGCTCTCGCTCTCTGACGTGCGGCCTTCTCTTGCCGGCCCGAAGCGTCCGCAGGATCGCGTGCTCGTCGGTGCGCTATCGGACGGTTTCACCAAATCGATGGAAACCGAATTCCGCAAAGGCGATGAGCTGAAGAAGCGCGTTCCCGTCGCGGACGGCGGCCACGATGTCGGCCACGGCGACGTGGTCATTGCCGCCATCACCTCCTGCACCAACACCTCGAACCCATCGGTGATGCTCGCCGCCGGTCTCGTCGCCCGCAACGCGCGCGCCAAAGGCCTCAAGGTGAAGCCGTGGGTGAAAACCTCGCTGGCGCCCGGCAGCCAAGTCGTCACCGACTATCTGCGCCGCGCTCAACTTGACGACGATCTCGACGCGCTCGGCTTCAATCTGGTCGGCTACGGCTGCACCACCTGCATCGGCAATTCTGGCCCGCTGCCGCCAGCGATTTCACAAGCCGTCAGCGACGCGGATCTCGTCGTCGCCTCAGTGCTTTCCGGCAATCGCAATTTCGAAGGCCGCGTGAACCAGGACGTGCGCGCCAACTATCTCGCCTCACCGCCGCTCGTGGTCGCCTACGCGCTCGCAGGTTCAGTCTACGTCAATCTCGAAACCGAGCCGCTCGGCACCGGCAAGGACGCCAAGCCGGTTTATCTTCGCGACATCTGGCCGACGAACCAAGAAATCGAAGCGACGGTGCGCGCCGCGGTGACGCCCGAAATGTTCGCCCAGCGCTATGGCGATGTCTTCCGCGGTGACGACAAATGGCGCGCCATTCAAGTGACCGGCGGACGCACGTATCAATGGATGCCTGGCTCAACCTACGTGCAAAACCCGCCCTACTTCGAAGGCATGACGCTTGAGCCTGCGCCGATCAAAGACGTCGCCGACGCGCCGATCCTCGCCCTCTTCGGCGACTCCATCACCACCGATCACATCAGTCCCGCCGGCTCGATCAAGAAAGTCTCGCCGGCTGGCGTGTACTTGAACGAACATCAAGTGCCGCAGAGCGAGTTCAACTCCTACGGCGCGCGGCGCGGCAACCACGAAGTGATGATGCGCGGCACCTTCGCCAACATCCGCATCAAGAACGCCATGGTCACCAACCCGGACGGCTCAGTCGTCGAAGGCGGTTTCACCATCCATCACCCGTCGGGCGAGCGCATGGCCATTTACGATGCGGCGATGCGCTACCAAGCGGAAGGCCGTCAGTTGGTTGTCTTCGCCGGCAAGGAATATGGCACCGGCTCCTCGCGCGACTGGGCCGCCAAAGGCACGCTGCTTTTGGGCGTCCGCGCCGTGATCGCAGAAAGCTTTGAGCGCATTCATCGCTCAAATTTGATCGGCATGGGCGTGCTGCCGCTGCAATTCGTCGACGGCATGAGCTGGGACCAGCTGCAGCTCACCGGCGCGGAAACGGTGTCCATCGACGGCGTCGGGGAACTGGCGCCCCGTCAACGCGTGAAGCTGCGCATTGGTCGCAATAGCGGCAAGGTGGACGAAGTTGAGGTCCAATGCCGGATCGATACCGAGAATGAGGTTCTTTACTTCAGAAACGGCGGTATTCTTCACTATGTCTTGCGGGGGCTCGCCAAGTCTGCCTGAGAGGACGGCTGCCATCCGTGAGCGCCGTAACGCCGGTTTGATTCGAACCGGCGGCGGTGTGCGGCCATGTTCCTTCGCATGATTTTCCGCGCTTTCGCCGCCGCGCTGCTGGGCTTGGTGGTGTTCGCCCTGCCAGCGCGCGCACAGACGTCGCCCACGGGCGAGCACCCGCAAGTGGTGCTCGAGCTCTACACCAGCCAGGGGTGCGTTCAGTGCCCACGCGCCAACCGGCTCGTGGGCATGTTTTCGCGTGAGCCGGGTGTGCTGGCGCTGACCTTCCCGGTCGGCATCTGGGACTATCTCGGCTGGCGCGACACCCTGGCCCGCCCCGCCTACAGCGATCGCCAACAAGCCTACTCGACAGGCCTGCGCGTGCGCGGGCGCTTCACACCGCAGCTCGTCTTCAACGGACTGCGCCAAACCAGCGCCTCGGACTGGGACGACGCGCGGGCCGCGCTCGTAGAATCGCGCCGGGATGCGCGCTCGGAGGCAGCGCCCGAGGTCGCGATCACGCGCTTGCGCAACGACCGCATCCGCGTGTCCATCGGCGCCAATGCACGCGGCGCAGGATCCGACATCTGGCTGATCGCTTTCGACCCTGGACCGGTGATCGCGGTTGTCGGCAGCGGCGTGAACGTCAACCGCTCCATCTCGCACTACAATCTGGTTGATCAGATTTGGCGCATCGATTCATGGAACGGCGAAGCCACGTGGTTCGAGCGCGACCATTGCGTGCCGGAGTGCGCGGTGCTGGTGCAACGCCCGGGCGGGCAAGTTCTAGCAGCCGCTTACACATCGCGCCCGGCGCGTTATCCGCAGCGCCAAATCTATTGAGATTTACTGAGGCGTCGCCGGCGGCGCTGTTGGACGCGGTGGCGGTGGCGCCGCCGCCGGAACCAACGCGCTCAAAGGCGGCGCAACCGCACTGACTTGCGCCGGACTCAGCGCATAAGCCCACGCTGAGGCGCGATCATTGATCGCCAGCGCCGCCGCTTCCTGCGCCGCATCGCCCGTTGTGACTGCCCGCGCCACCAGCTTGATCCAGATCTTGTTGTCGCTGGGGATCAGCTCCGCGTCGATGGCCACGCCGTCATTGGTGATGACGCGCACGTGCGCGACAGACGTTCCTTGGATGGCCGGCGCCGGCTGCACATCGATCGGCGAGAGCTGGGTGATCGCTTCCGCGGCCGATGCGACGCTGCTTTGCACCGGCGCCGCCAAGGGCGGCGAGGTCAAGCGCCAGGCCGCGTCCTGGCCACGGTCCATAATGTACGCGCGCCCTTGAGGCGGCGTGATCTCGACATGCGCCAGCCGCTCAACCGGCAAATCCAGAGGCTGCAAATTGAGCCACGACGCCACATCGCGCAGCGGCGGCAGCGGCCCTTCAGCAGCCCAGGCCTGATTGTCGTCCGGGCGGCGCACATACACGACGTTCTGCCCCGCCGTCGGCACGGTGCCGAGAATGAGGCTCACCAAAAGAGCGCCCCGCGCATCCTCGATCTGCACCAACACTCCGTGTCCGCCGTGGCGCGGGTCGCCCACGCCGAGGCGCTCAAATTTCGCCGGGTCGGTCGTCATCCGCCGCGTGAAGTGCAATTGCTCCAAGCCTTGCGTCAGCTGCCCCAACCGGCTGCTCAACACCGGATAGTCGCCGCGATCGCGCATCACCCAGATGCTCTCGTTGCCCCGCTGCGCACGTTCGATGCGATAGCTCGCATCGGAGCTGGTGATGGTGATGCGGCGTCCCGTGCCGATCGTGTCGTGCAGACCTGGCACGACCAGCCCCGAGGCCAGATCCGGCCGCGACGCGCGCATCTCGATGCCGGTGGTCACCGCCGCCACCGCGATCAGCCCAGCGGCGATCAGGTACAAGCTCAGCGCCTGGCCCTTGCGGCGTTCCGCCAAATCCGTCGTCATCGCCGCGCTCCCTGCGCGCGCCGTTGCCTGCGCCAGAAAAGAACCAGCCCAATCGCCGCCACCAAGAGCGGCGCCAGCCACACATTGATGAACACGATCCAGGCTTCGAGTGAGTTGATGCCGCTGCGCAGATCGCGCTCGACGCCACGCAGTTGGCTGCGCACGCCCACCACCTGCGCGCGGAAGCGTTCGATCTCGGCGTTCTCATCGGGCGTCAGTTCCGCGCCCAGATTGCCCGAGAAGAAACCCGACCCGCGCCCGCGTGTCTGCAGCGCCGCTAGCCGTTGCTGCGTGTCTTCGAGTTCGCCCTGCAATTGTTCTTGGCGCTGACGGATCAGGCGTTGCGCCTCGCGCTCCATTTCGTCGATCCGCGTCATCCGCCGGATCGACGGCGCTCGCGAGCGCAGCGACACCAGCGCGTCCGAACCGCCCAGCACATCGATGGCGTTGAGCGCGAACGATGCGTTATCGGCCGCGGCGCCGCCATTTTGCGGATCGATGTAGAAATCGTCGGCCAAGAAATCGGTATCGGCCACGATCACCACTTCCGCAGGCCGCGCCGAGCGCGTGAGACGCGGCGCCAGCGTATCGCCGCCTTCCGGCGAACCTGCGGGATAGGTTGTCTGCAACGGACCCGACAAGCGCACCGCGATCGTCTCGATGCGCCCATCCGGCGGCCAACTCTGTAGGATCTCGTACGGCGAAGGCCGCATCATCGCTTGCGCCGCGGGCATGTGCATGGTGCGCGCGCTGGTGTGCGCTAACACGCGCGACGTCACGCCATCACGCGGGCTGATGTTGAGCCCGCCGGCAAGCCCGAAATTGACGCCGCGGTTCAACCACGCCGTCATCAGGTCTTCGCGGTCGAGGTTGGCGGCAGGCACCGCGAAGAACAGCGGTTGCGGCGCTTGCGTCGCTTGCCCGCTTGGATCCTGCACTTGAATCGGAAGCGCGCCTTCGAGATCGAGGACGACATCCTGCGACATCGCCACGCCCCAGCGCGACAGCAACGGCTCAAGTGTTGACGCGGTCGCCGGCGGCGCTGAAGGCGACATCGGATTGAAGCTTGCGCCCTGTTGCGCGGCCTGCATCGAAGCCGGATCGAGCGCGATGAACGCCCGGCCCTTGCGCAGAATGAACTGGTCCACCGCATACAGTTGCGCCGGTGACAACGCCCAAGGATGAATGATCGCCAGTACGTCGGCGTCCGGGATCTGCGTGAAGTCCTGGGGCAGCTTCGTCACGTTGAGCAGCCGGCCCATTTCGGTTGCGAACACCGACTGGCCCGTCGGCGCGCCCTGCGCGTTGGACGCGCTCGCCGGATCCATCGGCAGCGAGGTGATCAGCGCCACGCGCGTGCGGTCCGGATGCTCCAGCTCGAAAATGAGCCGCGTCACCTCGTATTCGAGGAACGCCTCGCGTGACGGATCGAAGAACGGGATCGTGCGCTTGTCGTCGATGGCGTTGGCGCCGGTCAGACCGAAATAGATCGCGTCCGAATTCTGGTCGGGACGCACGCCTTGAATGCCGGCTTCCTGCGCCTGGTCCTCCTGCTCCGTGAACGGACGCACATTCACTTCCGTGAAGCGCACATGCCCGTGCGAATGCGCGGCGAAGGTCTGCAGCATTTCGCGCACCCGCCCGGCATAGGCCTGCACTTGCGGGGCCCGCGCTGCCGCATCGCGCGAGTAATAGAGCTTCAGCTCAACGCTATCGCTCAAATGATCGAGCGTGTGCTGCGTGCCGGGCGAGAGCGAATAGAGGTGGTTCTGCGTGAGGTCGAGCCGCCAGGAGCGGAACCAAGAATTGCCCACGACATTCGCCGCAACGAACATCAACAAGAAGGCGACGGCGGCGAAGAAGGCGAAACGGCGTGCGCTCATGGCCTAGCCTCCCCGCCGCGCGTCAACGGAAACGGCCGTGAAGCCGAGGCAAAGGGCGATGAGGCTGAGGAAGTAGAACACCGATCGGAATTCCACGACCCCGCGCTGCGCCGCGTCGAAATGATAGAGGATGGAGAAGCGCGAAATCGTCTCCGCGACACTGCCGCCGACCACGCCGGCGAAGAAGTCGGACACCAACGGCAAGCCCAAAGCCGTCAGCAAGAACGAAATCAACACCGCCAGGACAAACGCCACCACCTGCGCCGGCGTCAGCGCCGACATTGCGGAGCCAATGGCGATGTAAGCGCCGGCCATCAGGAAGCTACACAGATATGCGGTGAAGATCGCCGCATTATCCGGCGAGCCCAGGAAGTTCACCGTAATCCAGAGCGGGAACGTCAGCACCAAAGCAGCGCCTGCAACTGTCCACGCCGCCAGATACTTGCCTAACACCAGCGCCCAGGTCGGCGCCGGCAGCGTCAGCAGCAGCTCAATCGCGCCCGAACGCGTTTCTTCCGCCCACAGCCGCATCGACACGGCTGGCAAGAACACCATGAACAGCCACGGATGAAACGCGAAGAAGGCCGAGAGATCCGCACGCCGCTGTTCGAAGAAGCCGCCGACTTGGAAGGTGAAGAGGCCGATCGCGAACAAGAACACCGCCACGAACACATAGGCCGTCGGCGTCGTCACATAAGAAAGCAGCTCGCGGCGATAGATCGCCGTCATGCTGGCAAAGCCGGGGCGCTTTCTCATTGGCGCTCCTCGCCGCGCGTCAGCGTCTCGAACGCCTTTTCCAGGCTGCCGTATTTGCCTCTGAGTTCAGCCGGCGTCTGGTCGGCCACGATGCGGCCTTGATCGATGATGATGGCGCGGGTGCAAACCGCATCCACCTCTTCCAGGCTGTGCGTGGAAATGATCAGTCCCCGTTCCTCGCCCAGCTTGCGGATCAAATCGCGCACCGCGTGACGCTGGTTTGGGTCGAGGCCGTCGGTCGGCTCGTCCAAAATCAACAGCAGCGGCGAATGCAACAGCGCCGAAGCGAGCCCGACGCGACGGCGATAGCCCTTTGAGAGCGTTTCGATCGGCTGATCGATGGTGTCGCCCAATCGCGCGTCCTGAGCGGCGCGGCGTACCGCATGGCGGGCGGCTTCGCGCGGCATGCCCCGCGCTTCCGCGATAAAGCGCAGGAACGACCACGGCGTCATCTCGCCGTAGAGCGGCGCACCTTCCGGCAAATATCCCACGCGCTCCTGCGCGCGGCGGCGGTCCTGGGCGACATCGATGTTGAAAATCTTGGCGACGCCGTCGTCCGGCTCGAGATAGCCGGCGATCATGCGCATGGTCGTCGTCTTGCCCGCGCCATTCGGCCCGAGAAATCCGACGATCTCGCCAACATCGAGAGAAAAGCCGATACCGTCGACAGCCGCTCTGCGGCCAAACGATTTCCGCAAGCCATCGACCTGCAGCAGCATGTGGATTGCCTTTCCAGCACATTGGGATCCTAAGCTTAGAATTCCACGTGGACAAGTTGTCGCG